>ENA-USUK01000442-USUK01000442.1-human-gut-metagenome-genome-assembly--contig:-NODE-442-length-33204-cov-7.975851_pt1 | contig 33204 bp, 35 predicted proteins | sample MGYA00250062_ERZ773400 | MGnify/ENA primary metagenome ERZ773400 (study PRJEB29103, sample SAMN06111961) | human gut metagenome | biome: human gut; feature: ankylosing spondylitis patient; material... | reverse complement strand
ATGATTGCGATCCCCCTTCTGCCTGAACCCTTCACTTATGGCTGCCATTTTTTTTAATGATACGGCGACCACCGAGATCTACACTCTTTCCCTACACGACGCTCTTCCGATCTGTGGGTATAACGATTATAAAGCCAAAGCTGCTGCGGCAGGTAAGATGATATTGATTCAAGAAGAAGGTGCCGATACGGGCTCTTTGCCTTATGCTATCGATAGTAAAGAAGGAGACCTGACTCTGGCACAGATTACAGAAAGCGCCATTGACTTTTTGACTAAAGGCAAAAACAAAGGTTTCTTTCTGATGGTAGAAGGGGGTAAGATAGACTGGGCTTGTCACGGGAATGATGCCGCTACGGTGTTCCACGAAGTGGCGGATATGGATAATGCCATCAAAGTTGCTTATGAGTTTTACAAGAAACACCCGAAAGAAACTTTGATTGTGGTAACTGCCGACCATGAAACAGGAGGTATCGCATTGGGAACTGGAAAGTATGCCTTGAATCTCAAAGCACTTGAGAACCAGAAAGCATCTGCCGAAGTACTCTCTAAAAAGATCAGTGATTTGCGCAAAGCTAAGAACAATCATGTAGCTTGGGAAGACATTAAGAATCTGCTGTCCGAAGAGATGGGCTTCTGGTCTGTACTTCCTATCACCTGGGAGCAAGAGAAGAAACTGCGTGACGAATATGAAAAGTCATTTGTAAGAAATAAAGTGGAATTTGCCGAAAGTATGTATGCCAAGACTGAGCCGATGGCTGCTAAAGCCAAAGAAGTGATGGACCAAATCGCTATGGTAGGCTGGACAAGCGGCGGACATTCTGCAGGATATGTGCCGGTATTTGCTATCGGTGCCGGTTCCGATCTGTTCATCGGTAAAATGGATAATACGGAGATACCGAAACGCATCGCAAAAGCCGGTGGGTATAAATAACCCGTTAATTTATCCTCAATATTCTCTATCTTTCAAAGAATTTCTTTAGCTTTGTCTTGTAAACTTTCAAAGAAATATAGAAATGACTAAGTTTGAAATAGAAGAAAAGATAGTAGATATGCTCAAAACCGTATTCGATCCCGAAATTCCGGTAAACGTATACGATCTGGGACTGATTTACAAAATAGATGTTTCCGAGGATGGAGAAGTATCTATTGATATGACCTTGACTGCTCCTAACTGTCCTGCGGCAGATTTCATTATGGAAGATGTACGTCAGAAAGTAGAGTCGATTGACGGGGTAAACTCTGCCACAATCAATCTGGTTTTTGAGCCGGAGTGGGATAAAGATATGATGAGCGAAGAGGCTAAGTTGGAATTGGGCTTTTTGTAACCATTGTCAGTTTACCTCTATTCTTAAACGATCCATTCTTACAGTATGAAGAACGTATATTTCCTTTCTGATGCCCACTTGGGTTCACGTGCCATAGAGCACGGACGTACACAGGAGCGGCGCCTGGTCAATTTTCTCGACAGCATAAAACATAAAGCTGCCGCGGTATATCTGCTGGGTGACATGTTCGACTTTTGGTATGAGTTCCGTTTGGTTGTTCCCAAAGGTTATACCCGTTTTTTAGGGAAACTCTCCGAACTGACTGATATGGGAGTAGAGGTGCATTTCTTTACGGGCAACCATGATCTTTGGTGTGGCGATTACCTGACCAGGGAGTGTGGGGTGACGATTCACCGTGAGCCGGTGACTACGGAAATCTATGGGAAAGAGTTCTATTTGGCGCATGGTGACGGACTGGGCGATCCGGACAAAAAATTTAAGTTATTGCGCACGATGTTCCATAGTCGTACGTTGCAGACTTTATTTTCCGCCATTCATCCCCGTTGGAGTATGGATTTAGGACTGAATTGGGCCAAACATAGCCGATTGAAACGTGAAGGGGGGAAAGAGCCTGATTATATGGGTGAAGACAAGGAGTTCTTGGTGCTTTACACAAAGGAGTATCTGAAAAATCATCCCAATATAAACTTCTTCATCTACGGTCACCGTCACATTGAACTTGACTTGATGTTAAGTGCTACCGCACGTATACTTATTCTGGGCGACTGGATCAATTATTTCTCCTATGCGGTGTTTGATGGTGAGAACCTGTTTCTTGAGAATTACATCGAGGGAGAAACACAGCTTTAATTTTCCGGAGTCAGCCCGTGGAGAACTCATCCGCTACACCGAACGTGAACAGCTCCTGCTCGATCAACTGGAGCACGGAACTTTACTCTCACTCAACCGTTACTGTCGACAAACCGGACTTTCACGACGTGCCGCTGAACATCTGCTCGCCAAATTTGTTCGTTATGATATTGTGGAACCTGTATTCGAAAATCATAAATTTTACTTCCGAATAAAAGACGAATAACCACAAACAATGCTTTATACTTAATACTTAACTATGACTTTTATCAACGAGATTAATGACATACTTTGGACGTATATTCTAATTATTATGTTATTAGGATGTGCTGTCTGGTTCAGCATACGGACACGCTTTGTACAATTTCGCATGATCCGGGAAATGATCGTGCTGTTAAGCGAATCCGCCGGCAAAGGAAAACAAGGAGAGAAACATGTATCTTCTTTTCAGGCATTCGCTATTTCTATCGCCAGCCGTGTGGGTACGGGGAATCTTGCGGGAGTGGCTACTGCCATTGCCATCGGAGGTCCCGGGGCTATTTTCTGGATGTGGGTCATCGCACTGTTAGGGGCTTCGAGTGCTTTCATAGAGTCTACTTTGGGACAATTATACAAAATACGCGGAAAGGATTCGTTCATCGGAGGACCTGCTTATTATATGAAGAAAGGGTTGAAACAACCGTGGATGGGAATGCTTTTTGCCGTATTAATAAGCATTACTTTCGGGTTTGCTTTCAATTCTGTACAGAGTAATACGATCTGTGCTGCGGCAGAGCATGCTTTTGGGTTCAATCATATTATATTGGGAGGTGTGCTGACTTTGCTGACATTGCTTATCATCTTTGGAGGTATTCAACGCATTGCCCGCGTCAGTAGTATTATCGTGCCTGTTATGGCTTTGGGATATGTAGGGCTGGCACTGGTTATTGTTGCACTCAATATCATTCATTTACCGGGTGTTATCGCACTGATTGTCAGCCATGCTTTCGGTTGGGAGCAGGCATTGGCAGGAGGAGTTGGTATGGCATTAATGCAGGGCATCAAGAGAGGACTTTTCAGCAATGAGGCCGGTATGGGTTCGGCCCCGAATGCGGCTGCCACGGCTCATGTCAGCCATCCCGTAAAACAAGGGTTGATACAGACTTTGGCGGTATTTACAGATACATTATTGATATGTACCTGTACGGCTTTTATCATCCTCTTTAGTGGGGCTCCTCTGGATGGTTCGGCTAATGGAGTGCAGCTGACTCAACAGGCGTTGACAAACGAAATAGGTTCTTCGGGCAGTATCTTCGTTGCCGTAGCTCTTTTCTTTTTTGCTTTCAGCAGTATTCTGGGGAATTATTATTATGGTGAGGCTAATATCCGTTTTATCACTCACCGGAAATGGGTACTTCATGGTTACAGGATATTGGTGGGTGGTATGGTGCTCTTCGGTTCACTTGCCACATTGGATATGGTATGGAGCCTGGCAGATGTCACGATGGCGTTAATGGCTATCTGTAATCTGATTGCTATCCTTTTCCTCGGAAAATATGCTATCCGTCTGCTAAATGATTACCGGGCGCAAAAGAAAGCTGGCATCCAAAGCCCTGTTTTTAAGAAAGAGACAATGCCGGACATCGAAAAGGACTTGGAATGTTGGTGAAAACCAACTGTTTTTGTACCTTTGCACGCAAATTGACAGATGGTAGTTATGTTATATACCTTCCACACGCTCAAATAGTAAATTGTAAATAATAAAATTGTAGAGATAACAATGGGCTTATTTGGTTTATTCAAGAAAAAATCCGATGAAACGAAAGTCGGCAATGTAGAAGATTTCATATCACTGACACGGGTGTATTTCCAGTCAGTTATCGCCACAAACCTCGGTATCACTAATATCCGCTTCTTGCCGGACGTAGCTAACTTCAAACGTTTGTTTAAAGTTCCTACTCAAAACGGTAAACTGGGATTGGCCGAAAAATCTGCTGCGCGCAAAATGCTGATGCAGGATTATGGGTTGAACGAGAACTTCTTTAAGGAAATCGACTCTTCCGTGAAACGTAACTGCCGCACTCAAAATGATATTCAATCTTATTTGTTCATGTATCAGGGATTTTCCAATGATCTGATGATGTTGATGGGAAATCTGATGCAGTGGAAGTTTCGTATGCCGTCGATCTTTAAGAAGGCTTTGTATGGTATGACACAGAAAACGGTACACGATGTTTGTACCAAGACAGTGTGGAAGGCTGATGATGTGCATAAAACGGCTGCGACTGTTCGCCAGTACAAAGAGCGTTTGGGATACTCTGAACAGTGGATGACGGATTATGTGTATAATATTGTTCTTCTTGCCAAGAAGGAGCCGAAACGGAAGAACGACGACACGGAAACGAAAAAATAAGTCGCTTTAAATGTTAGAAAATCGTAAAGATTAATAGGATAGAAAAAGCGGGGGTTTTGTACCTCCGCTTTTTTTGTTATCTTTATGTACTTTTTTCTTTTGTCTTGATACAAAAGAAAAAGTACCCAAAAGAAAAAATCAAGGCTGCGCCTGCCCGGCTACTCCGGTTTCATTCCCGTCTAAAGGGTAGAAACTCGCTTCGCTCAAACAGTCTGCCCTTCTTAACGCCGGTAATAAAACCTTCGCTTGACGCCGTGCAGACGAGGCCGGAGGAGGACCATGCGGTATGGTAGTATATTATAATAATTAAAAAATAGAGAGATTGCTTATGAAACAAAAGAAAATGCTTGCGCTTACTTTTTCACAGTTGAAACAAATCTATAATCAAGAAATTCCGGAAGTGGTGGAGATAGCTGATAAGAGCTCTTCTGTGGAAGAGTTCAAGGCTGGGATGCTGCGTTTTTTGGAAATTTGCAGGATAGAAAATGAGGCTGCGGAGGAGGCGAGGGAGCAAATTCGACTCTTACTCGATTATGATGGACAGAATGTCCATGAACTGTCTACTGGACAGGATATGTCAGTACAGACGATTCGGTTGCTTTATGAGTTTCTGACGGGAACGTTGGAAAATATGGAGATACCGACGGATTTGTTTATTGAAATTTTCCAGATGTTTAAACGGTTGAAGGGAGAGGTTGTGCCTTTACCATCGCCACAGCGTATCAAAAGTAGGAATGACCGGTGGGAAACGGGATTGGATGAAGAGGTACGTGAAGTGCGGGATGAGAATAAGGAGCGGATGTTGCACTTGTTGATTCAGAAGATTGAAAACAGGAAGTCGAAGCCTTCGGTGCGTTTTCACTTTGAGGAGGGAATGAGTTATGAAGAAAAATACAGGTTGGTCAATGAGTGGTGGAACGATTTCCGCTTTCATTTGGCAATGGCTGTGAAAAGTCCGGGCGAGTTGAATCGATTCCTGGGAAATTCACTTTCGTCAGAGACTATGTATTTGCTTTATCGTGCCCGGAAGAAGGGTATGCCGTTCTTTGCAACTCCTTATTATTTATCGTTGCTTAATGTAACGGGATATGGGTATAATGACGAGGCTATTCGGAGTTATATTCTGTATTCTCCACGTTTGGTGGAGACGTATGGAAATATTCGCGCGTGGGAGAAAGAGGATATTGTAGAAGCCGGGAAGCCTAATGCTGCGGGATGGCTTTTGCCGGACGGGCATAACATTCATCGGCGGTATCCGGAGGTGGCTATTCTCATTCCTGACACTATGGGACGGGCTTGCGGAGGACTTTGTGCTTCCTGTCAGCGTATGTATGATTTTCAGAGCGAGCGGTTGAATTTCGAATTTGAGTCTTTACGCCCGAAGGAATCATGGGATCGTAAGTTGCGTCGGTTAATGGCTTATTTTGAAGAGGATACGCAATTGCGGGATATTCTTATTACAGGAGGCGATGCGCTGATGAGTCAAAATAAAACGCTTCAGAATATTCTGGATGCGGTGTATCGGATGGCGGCACGCAAACAAAGGGCGAATCTTGAACGCAAGGATGGAGAGAAATATGCGGAATTGCAACGGGTACGGTTGGGGTCACGTCTGTTGGCTTATTTGCCGATGCGTATCAACGACGGGCTGGTTGATGTTCTGCGGGAATTCAAGGAGAAAGCATCGGCTATCGGTGTGAAACAGTTTATTATACAGACTCATTTCCAGACACCGCTGGAGGTTACTCCTGAAGCTAAAGAAGCGATCCGGAAGATTCTTTCTGCGGGATGGATTATTACGAATCAGTTGGTATATACGGTGGCTGCTTCACGTAGAGGGCATACGACCCGGCTTCGTCAGGTGCTCAATTCGTTGGGGGTGGTATGTTATTACACTTTCTCGGTAAAGGGATTCAATGAGAATTATGCAGTATTTGCACCCAACAGTCGTTCAATGCAGGAGCAACAGGAGGAAAAGATTTATGGCCGTATGACACCGGAACAGGCGGAGGAGTTATATAAGATATTAGAGACGAAAGTAGGAACAGAAGAGGAGCCTAAAGAGGATGTTGCCAAGCAATTAAGACGCTTCATGAGAAAGCATCATTTACCTTTCCTTGCCACTGATCGCAGCGTATTGAATTTACCGGCTATCGGTAAAAGCATGACTTTCCAGTTGGTGGGACTAACTGAAGAAGGAAAACGAATTCTACGCTTCGAACATGACGGTACTCGTCATCATAGCCCGATTATCGATCAGATGGGGCAGATTTATATTGTAGAGAATAAATCGCTAGCTGCTTACCTGCGCCAGTTAGCCAAGATGGGAGAAGATCCGGAAGACTATGCTTCTATATGGAATTATACGAAAGGAGAAACCGAACCTCGTTTCAGTCTTTACGAGTATCCTGATTTCCCCTTCCGCACAACAGATAAAATGAGTAATTTAAGTATTAAGAATTAGGTATTAAGTATTAATCGACAAGCATCAACTAACAAGTATTAATCAACGCCTATCAAGTATAAACCAGCGGCTTCGGTAATACTTATTACTTAATACTTGTTTCTACTACTTGTTTCCTACTCTTTTACCCGTATTACTATATTTGCAATAATTGCAGTTAGGCCTCCGGTGGTAATCCCTGAAGAGAAGATACTTCGAATTGCTTCCGGAGCTTGTTGTAATACGTCCGGCATTAGTTCTACCCCTAAGCCTAAGGAGAGGCTGACTGCTAATACCAAAGTTTCTTTACGGCCTATTTCTTGTGAGGAGACAATACGGATTCCCGCCGCTGCTACTGTGCCGAACATTAGTAAGGTTGCACCGCCCAGTACAGGATCGGGCATTAAGGAAAATACGGCACCTACGATGGGAAATAAACCCAAAAGGACGAGCATTGCTGCGATATAATAACCAACATAACGGCTGGCTACTCCGGTCAGTTGGATAATACCGTTGTTTTGTGCAAAGATGGAGTTTGGAAAAGAGTTGAATACACCGGCGAGAAAGGAGTTGAATCCATCTGCCATTACTCCACCGGAAACCCGTTTCAAATAGGAATCTCCTTCAATGGGAAGTCCGGAAATCATAGAGTTGGCAGTTACATCACCTGTTGCTTCAATGGCAGTTATCAAGTAAACCAGACCAATGGCTATAAAAGAAGACACATTGAAATCAACACCATATTTAAAAGGCTGGGGAATATTAAAACTCATCAGCATTTCCACATTCAACGCACTCATATCCACTTTTCCCAGAGCAAATGCCAAACCATAGCCAAGGCAAAGTCCGAGTACAATGGAACTCATACGCAGGTATTTGTTCCCGCAACGGTTGAAAAACAAGACGCTAAGAAGTACCAGTGCTGCAATAGACAGGTTTTCCCACGTAGCAAACGTACCATTATCCATAGCTGCATATCCGCCTCCGCAAGATACGATACCTACCTTTATCAGACTCAATCCGATAAGCAGCACGACAATACCGGAAACCAGCGGAGTGATAATATTACGCAGATATTTGAATGTGCGGCTGACAATCATTTCGATAGGCGCAGCAGCCATACAGGAACCGAAAATTAACGGTAATCCGCCTACCATCCCTGTGGCAATGATAGGGCCGATAAAAGAAAAACTGGTTCCCTGGATGCAGAGCAGTCTTGCTCCTATCACACCAAAGCGGCGGCATTGTATAAAGGTAGATACTCCCGAAGCAAAAAGAGACATGGAAACCAGAAAGCTTGTCTTTTCTACATCAAGTTTCAAGGCACTTGCGATGATAAGCGGAGGTGTAATGATCGCTACGAAAATAGCCAAAAGATGTTGTAAAGCCGCAAACAAGGCGTCTTTAAAAGGGGGACGGTCTTCTACGCCGTAGATTAAATCAGTTTTCATTTAACAGGGTTTCTATATATTTTTTTAAGTTCCGCAGAGGGATAAACAGAGATTATTCTGAAGTCCGGCTTCTTTTAGTCCGACTTTTTTTAATTCTATTTCTTATAATCCGTTTTTTAGTTCAGCGTCCATTTCAGAGCGAGTGTCGGGATAACATAAAAGCCATCACGACCGCCGAAGTCATTACTTAATTCGACTTCGGAGCCAACACTAAGATTGAAATTTTTATTTACTCCTTTGATTTTGTTTAGGTTTACCCAGAATTGTGGTTCGGAGAGAAAGATAGTCTTTCCATAGTTGGTTTCTTCGCGCCACCAGTCGGCAAAGCCGGAGAAAGTGAGCAGATTGCGGCAGAAATTTACGTACCACGTACCTGTCAGCTGGAAGTTGTTGGGCGATTGGTGTTTCTGAATATACTTATACATAGCAGTCAGCGTGAAGCCTTTGGAAAAGGAAGCATTATTAAAAGTGTAGGTAGCTCCTGCCAGATAAGCATTTTTATAAGACATGCCTTTCGATAATCCACCGTTATATTCAAGATGTGCAGAGAAAGGACCTTTCCAGAATTTTATCTCACGTGCTATTTCCCAATAAGCGGAAGCGACACCCTCGGAGGTGTAATCCATATCAACAAAGAAATAAGTGCTTCCCCAAGTATCAGGATGAAACTTCTCCACAGTGGAGGTGAACAGCGGGCGACCTTGCAAATCTTTATCATACAAAGAACGTCCAAAATCATAATGTAACTGGATGTTTTGCGCCTGCAATCCCGGTACGGCAGAGAGCAACATACAAAGGAAAAGAGCAGAGATAATCTGTTTCATAAGTAAATGTGTTTAAATGAAGATGCAAAAATAGTTAAAGCTACACATATAAGCACATTACTTCTGTCTTTTTTTATTCCAGGTTATTATTTCCCGTATCCCACCAGAGTCTTGTACCTCCATGGTCATCTCCGCCTAAAGCCTCGACAAGAGCAGAATATTGCTCCGGGTCTTCTGTCTGCAATGTACCTGGGAAATTAAGACGGCGCACCATGATCTCCGTGTCGATGCATCCGCTCCTACTATGATTGAATCGAACGGGAAATAAACGGGGGTATCCCGTTCGTCTTTGTTCGGCCCAAGCTTCGCAACCTTCCGGGAACATGGCAATCCACTTCTGCGTGATAATCTTCTCCAGTTTTGTCTCCTTATCATCCTGCGGATTCCATTTGGGAGTGACTTTACAACGCGCTTCTATATTATTTTCTTCATCATAAGTGTCTATAAAGTCGGAAGCTGTCAGCTCACTTTTCAGGTAATCCTCCACCCCATAAATTCCCCATTGATGAAAAGAGGTAGTTACGCCGTTCCGGTAACAAGCTTCTTCATCTTCATCGGTCCACCCGCGCAAAGCGGCTTCGGCACGCAGAAACCAGACTTCCGAAGCAGTCATCAGAGGCGCATCGGTGCTTTGCAGGACAAACAGCTTCGACAATCCGGAATAATGACTATGAGCAAAACATGTCCCTTGACGAATTCCACGATATTGTCCTTTCAAAGCTTCATCCGTACAGTGTTCGAAATAAGCTCCAAGACGAGGATCATCATATCCGACCAAGATTGATTCCATGTTAGCACTCATGTAAGTTTCATTCCACACACGGTTAAGTTCTCCCAATGGATTGGTATATCCGGATTTGGTAGAAACGATTGCTCCGCCTGTTTCCGCTTCAAAGAAGCCATAATCGTTTTCTTTTATTTTCTGTATTTCAGCACAAGCCTTATCGGGAGCAACAGAGGCAATACGCATTGCCAACCGCAAACGCAACGAATTGGCAAACTTCACCCAGGAAGCGTATTTCCCGTCCAACAAAATATCAAAACGTGCAAATCCATTGGATTCCGGTTTCTCCTCTATATACCCGATGAGGGCAACTACGGCAGAATCGAGTTCATTGAAAAACTCATAATAGACATCTTCTTGTTTATCCGGACGGTAATGTTTTTCGGCATTAGCAAAATTCTTATAAATGATAGGACCATAATAATCCGTCACACGATGCATCGCTTCCACCTTTAATATTTTCGTTATCCCGAACAGAGCAGGATGTGTATTTCGGGTAGCATTCTCCGACTGATATATCTGTGGGAAAATATAAGAATACATGTGTGTCCACATAGCGCTATTCCAGCCGTCCTGCATATTATAATCGGAGTTATGCGAGCCCCCGTTCAGAGGTTTGCCGTCATGCATATACCCACTGAACATGTCCGCGTTCAGATTCTGTATCAGCTGGAAAGGCCAGTTCTTTCCTTTTCCGTAGTCGTAATTAAAATAAATACCTTGCTGAATAATTCCCAAACGGATTCCATAGCCATTGTCATCAATAATCAAGTCATCATCCGTGATACCGGACAAATCGGTATTGTAATCACGGAAATTACCGGTACAAGCTACAGAGAACAGCAATAAACCCAACAAATATAGATATACATATTTTCTCTTCATTTCTCTCTCCTGCCTTTAAAATTCACATTTCAGAGTAAAGCCCAGACTACGGGTCGTAGGCATTCCGAACACTTCAATTCCTTGATTATCATTTCCGGTAGAAAGTACCAGATCCGGATCAAAAGGAGCTTTCTTATACAAGAAACATAGATTGCGAGCTACAAACGAAAGCTGAACATCTTTCAGTACCTTCGTTTTCTGTATCCACTTCTTGGAGAAATTATAGCTCAATGATACTTCACGCAACCGTAAATTCGTAGCATCATACATATAATATTCCGTCACCCCGGCACGCCCGCCTACTATTTTATAGAATCCTTTCACATTGTCTATACGCTGACCGTCGAGCATTACATATCCCCTGTCACGCGCATCGGCCGTTATTTCAGATACTCCATAAAGATCCATTTCCGCCTGTGTCTGCGAAAGGACTTCACCTCCGTAGCGCCAATCAAGCAGAAAATAAAGGGTGAAGCCTTTGTAAGAGAATGTATGATCCCATCCCATCATAAAGACAGGGTTGGCATTTCCTACTTTCACCGTATTCCCATCGCCCTCCACCAATGGAAGTCCTTTATTATCACCCTCTGTTTCGTAAACGATATTGCCTGCATCATCACGCACAAAAGCCTTACCATATATATCACCGATAGAACCGCCTTTAATAAGTTTCATGGCATAGCTGGAAGAAAAACTGGTAGGCCCGTAAATCATTTCTTTCAGATCTTCGTGCAACTTCACTATCTTATTCTTATTGGTAGAGAAGTTTACAGAAGTTTTCCAGTTGAAATCAGGAGTTAATACGGGAGTTCCATTCAGTGTCAATTCCCATCCCCGATTCTGGATATTTCCGGCATTTACATATCGGTAAGCATACTTATCACCTGCAAGTGCGGGAAGTTTGAAGAATTGATTATAAGTATTGGTACGATAATAAGTCAGATTAACCCCTAAACGGTGTTGAAAGAATCGCCATTCAGTTCCAAATTCGATGGCATGAGTCATTTCCGGCTCCATTTCCTTGAAAGGTGCGGCGTCATTCGCCTGTATCTCGCCACCGGCATTGATCTGCGAAGAGGGATTAGTGATAAATGGAGGAATATCATTCCCTACTTTACTATAAGCGCCACGCAATTTTGCGAAAGAAACCCATTCGGGTAACTTCACCCATTTATCAAGTAGCATGGAAAGCCCTACAGAAGGATAAGCGAATCCGGATTTTTCATGGCTGGTATAAGACAAGGTTGACGCCCAGTCATTACGGGCCGTCAAATCAAGAAACAATTTTTCCTTATAACCGATCTGTGCCGTACCGAATATAGATTGCAACTGACGGCGTTGATCTATTCGCTGGTCAATACTGGCAGAACTGTTCATGACGATATTGGCAATATTAAACACATTAGCAAACTTCAAAGATGCATTTTTCGAATCATATCGGGTAGAATTAACGACTTTATCATTTATACTACCACCAATCGCCGCATCCAGTGTAAAATCCCCCCAGGTTTTCTTCACCATCGCCATGACATCACCATACATCTGGGTTTCCTGATAATCCATCTCGATATATCGTCCGTTCGCTCCACACAGGGCGGTGGCAGTAGACGCATAGAATTTCTGGCGTAACTTGTCCGCCCAATAATCCATGTTTCCACGGGCTTGAATCGTCAGCCAATCATTTACCTTAAAGTTTGCTGAAAGAGAAAGGATAATGCGTGTACGTGTTTCTTTACTTTGTATGCGGTTCGTTATCCAGTATGGATTCTGTTCGAAGTCTTCGGTAAACGTATGCCAATTCTGCACACCCAGTTTCCGTTCTTCGTCATAGGTTTCAAAATGATCTTTATAATAAGACAAATCCTCCCCACGAGGAAAACGATAGAGCCCTACCAACGGATTCATATAGAAACCTCCCGACACCGGCTTATTCTCGACGGTCTGTTTCATCACATTCACACTACCGTCCAGTTTCAGACGTTTGTCGAACATGGTAGCCGTCTCACGCAAGTTTATATTATGCTTTTTCAGTTTATTCTTGTCGATAATCCCCTTTCCGGTAGTATTGGCATAGGAGAAATAAGTTTGCAGGTTTTCATTTCCATAACTGATAGATACGGAAGTCATCGATGTCAATCCGGTACGGAAAAAATCATCCAGATTATCATAAGCCATCAGATTCTCTTTCTCTCCCCAGCTGTCTACCACATCACTGACACCATAACGATTCTGCATTTTAGGCATACTGAATGCTTTCTCGAAAGTGAGTCCTGTAGAGAAATTAATATTCCTTTGTCCGACAGAGTTGCCTTTTTTAGTCGTGATAAGAATCACTCCGTTAGCAGCCATGCTACCATATAAAGCCGCAGCAGGAGCACCTTTCAGAATACTGATGCTTTCTACATCTTCCGGATTCAGATTAGAGATTCCGTCTCCTCCATCACGATTCCCTGCATTCGCCGTACCACCAATAGCCGAATAAGCCTGTTCGGAAGAGGTATTCGACATCGGCACTCCATCTATTACATAAAGCGGTTGATTATCACCGGATACCGAACGGATTCCCCGGAGACTGACTTTTGCGGAACCGCCCATACCGGAAGAGTTTTTGTTGATTTGCACACCGGCAGCTTTTCCCGCCAGAGCAGCAATCATATTTACTTCTTTGACACGGTTCAGTTCTTCTCCCTTGATTTTTTGCACAGAATAGGCCAATGTAGCTTCATCCTTTTCAAGTCCCAAGGCCGTTACGATGACATGTTCAAGCATCACCGCATCTTCCTGAAGACGTATTTCAAGCACATTCCGACCTGCCACATTGACTTCTACAGTCTTATAACCCACAAAAGAAACTTGTAAGACAGCACTATCCGGCACAGACAAAAAGAATTTTCCATCAATATCGGTCACAGTACCATTGGCTCCCCCCTTTTCGCGTATTGTAGCACCGATCAGTGGTTCACCATAGATATCAATTACACGCCCTCTCACGGTATTATGATCAGAAGGAACTTCTATCGTCCCTCTTAACGCTTGTTGCTCCGAAGCATAACAATTTCCTCCCTCCAGAAAAAACAGGCCTATTAAGAAGCAACTCACAAAAACTTCTTTTTTCAATGATATAATAAAATATTGTTTGTTCATCACGCCGCAAAAATAACTAATTATTTTAAATCTAGCATTTTTTCTCATTGATTTTGAAGGAAATAAACATTATCACTATTTTTGTACGAAATTAAAATGAAAGAAATTATGGAAATCGAAATACATCCGTTAGAACCGTTTCTCCCAGCGAAATCAAAATTACTTATGCTGGGAAGTTTTCCGCCACAGAAAAAACGTTGGTCTATGGAGTTTTACTACCCGAACCTAAACAACGACATGTGGCGTATATATGGAATCTTATTCTTTAATGATAAGAATCACTTTCTGAATTCGACACTAAAATCGTTCTGCCGCGAGCAAATCATAGACTTTTTAAACGAAAAGGGGATTGCCCTATTTGATACCGCTTCATCCATTCGTCGGTTGCAGGATAATGCATCGGACAAGTTTCTTGAAGTAGTGGAAGCCACCGATGTTGCAGCATTACTGCGGCAGCTTCCCGAATGCAAAGCAATCGTCACTACGGGCCAAAAAGCAACGGACACTCTCCGACAGCAATTCGACATAGAAGAACCCAAAGTAGGTGATTACTCCGAATTTGTTTTCGAAGGTCGTGCCTTGCGACTATACCGGATGCCCTCATCATCAAGGGCGTATCCATTAGCATTGGACAAGAAAGCAGCCGCTTACCGGATTATGTTTCAGGATTTACAGATATTGAAGTGAAGTTCAAGTATTAAGTATTAAATATCAAGTATTAAATTATAAATGAATATGGCAACATTATTTTTGCAGTACCCGGCATGCAGCACATGCCAAAAAGCCAAGAAATGGTTAACAGAAAATAACATTGAGTTTACCAACCGCTTAATCGTAGAAGAAAATCCTACGGTGGAAGAATTAAAGGCATGGATTCCGCGCAGCGGTCTGCCGGTGAAGAAATTCTTCAACACGAGCGGATTAGTATATAAAGAGCTGAAACTAAGCGAGAAGCTACCTGCAATGAGTGAGGAAGAACAGATAGCACTATTGGCAACCAACGGTAAATTGGTGAAACGCCCATTGGTAGTGACAGACAGCTTCGTTCTGGTCGGTTTTAAGCCCGATGAGTGGGAAAAATTAAAATAATTCAAAACTTATTTACCCGAATGTTTGGAGATTCAGAAGTTTCTACTACCTTTGCAGCCGCAAACACGGGAGTAGCTCAGTTGGTAGAGCACCGGTCTCCAAAACCGGGTGTCGGGAGTTCGAGCCTCTCCTCCCGTGCAGAGTTAAATAGCTGTAAACAATAAGTTTACGGCTATTTTTCGTTTCAGGTCGGACGAAATTCGGACGAAATAAATGATAGTGACGCTATCCGACAAAGATAGTGACGGTATACAACAGCGATAGCGTCACTATCCCGAACATATACCGTCACTATCATTTTCTACGATTATCCATCTGGAATTCTACGTTCATTCATATCTGCGAATCTTACGCATAGTCATATAGCGTACACTCACAATGACTCCCGCCCGATTTCCTAGTTCTTATTCGTTCTTTCCAATCCTTTGGCAGCCTCAACCAAACGGATGAATTCTCTTCTATATCCTTTATCATCATTATTCAGTCCCTGTTTGGCCAGATTAATCACTTTATCGTAACTGGCATTTCCTTTGAAGTCAGAGTCCCGAAGCAACTGTCCGAACATAGCCACTGCAGAAGCAAAGCGGAAATCAGAAGAAACATTATTACCTTTATTATCAACGAAAGGAAGTTCCATTTTCTTGCTGACATCTTTATCCGGAGCTTTATAACGCAGTTTCACAGTCAGGAGATCATTAGAGCCTGTCGGTTTCACTGTCACTTTCTCTTTCTTCTGATATTTCAGATCGTCTATTTTACCCACATATTCATTCTTTATACCTGTAGGAATCACTTCGTAAAAAGCAGTTACCGTATGTCCCGCACCCATATCTCCGGCATCTTTAGCATCATTATTAAAGTCTTCGTCTTTCAACAGACGGCTTTCGTAACCAATCAAACGATACGCCTGCACTTGGGAAGGATTAAATTCCACTTGCAGTTTGACGTCTTTCGCCACTGTATGCAATGTAGCGCCGAATTCGCCTACTAAAACACGATTGGCTTCCTGCAAGTTATCTATATAAGCATGATTACCGTTTCCCTTTTCTGCCAACACCTGAATCTTCTTATCTTTATAATTACCCATGCCATAACCTAATACGGTAAGGAACACTCCACTCTTACGTTCTTTTTCAATCAATTGTTCCAATCCTTCGGCGGAAGAAACACCCACATTAAAATCACCGTCGGAGCAAAGTATGATACGGTTGTTACCATTAGAGATAAAATTCTTCTTGGCTATTTTATACGCCAACAGGATACCCGCACCACCTGCCGTAGAACCACCTGCCGTCAATTCATCTATCGCTTCACGAATCTTCTGTTTGTCACTACCCAGAGTGGCCTCCAGTTTCACACCGGCACTGCCTGCATAAGTCACGATAGCTACTTTATCTTTATCCCGTAAGTTGTTTACCAACAATTTGAGAGATGATTTCACCAAATCCAACCGGTTGGCTCCCCACATAGAGCCGGAGACGTCAATCAGAAACACCAGGTTAGATGCAGGCAAATTATCCGTCGGAATTTCTCTAGCTTTCAAGCCAATACGCACAAGACGGTGAACCGCATTCCAGGGACATGCTCCGGCTTCCATCGTGATTTTCACAGGATCACTTCCTGTCGGTTTCGGATAATCATAGGAAAAGTAGTTCACTAATTCTTCCGTACGGATAGCATCTACAGGAGGCAATTCACCTTTATTGATAAAACGACGCATATTACTATAAGAAGCAGCATCTACATCAATAGAGAAAGTAGAAAGCGGAGCATCCGACACACTCTTAAATCCATTCTCCTGAATCTGCCCGTATTCTTCCGCATTTACAGCATCATACATGATTCCCGGTGTCGGACATACCGCCATATAAGCAGCAGACACCGATTTAGTAGCCTTTAGCTCATGCCCGTATCCTACCACTACACATTCTTCCAATACCACATCATCAGCTTTCATCTTCACATCCAGCGTAGCCGATTTCACCACCCTTCTCTCTTGCTTATACCCGATATACTGGAACAACAACGTCTCCCCCTTCTTGGCCTGAATGGTGTACTGGCCCTTCATATTCGTTATTGCACCCTTCGAAGTACCCTTGATCTGTACCGAACAACCTACAAGCGGATTTCCATCCTTTGCATCCGTCACCGTACCCGACACAGTAATAACTTGCGCATTCATCCTACCTAAAGAAATAACCGCCATTAGCAGTACGAGCATCATCGCTCTGAATTGATTTGTTTTCATAACTTCTTATTTTAAAATGTTACTATTAGTTCGCTTTTATTATAGAGATGCACATTTCACACAGATTCCATAAATTGCCTGAACTTTTTTTTATCCGGCAGAAAAAAGAGTCATTTCAAAATTCTCACTCATTCCTTTGCAACTCTTAAGATGATGTGTATATTTGCCGATCATAAACATATTATAAATATGAAAAACGAAGTCGACGGAAGGCGGGAAATAGCCTCACGAAACACAGCCTGGGCTACTATTATTGCCCGCAAACTAACTCGTTGGGGTGTCACTCCCAATCAAATTTCCATGATGAGCGTATTCTTCGCTATGGTGGGGTGCCTTCTGTTGATCGGCACAGTCATTGATCCCGGTTTTAACAAGTATGTAGCCTACATTCTGTTCATCGTTTGCATGCAGTCGCGGTTACTCTGCAACCTGTTCGATGGGATGGTAGCTATTGAAGGAGGGAAGAAAAGTGCCAACGGAGATCTCTACAATGATATGCCCGACCGCTTTGCTGATGCTTTGTTCATCATTCCCATCGGATATATAGCAGGTGGATTCGGTATTGAACTGGGATGGCTAGCGGCCCTTCTTGCCGTTATGACAGCTTATTTCCGCTGGATAGGAGCCTACAAAACGCACCAGCATTTCTTTAACGGTCCGATGGCCAAGCAACACCGCATGGCATTGCTCACGCTTGCCTTTGTAGTAGCCACCTGCACCATTCACGCAGGATACGACCGGATGGTATGTCTCATAGCTCTGATAATAATCAACGTCGGCCTTGTCGCAACACTGATACACCGTCTGTACCTCATGTCACACACAACAAACAATGAAATAAAATGAAAGAACTACTGGATATCATATTTCCTACGCTAAGCGATGAATTGATTATCGTCATTTCGCTCATCATCGGACTGCTTGTTACGGCAAGCCTTATTCTTTTTCTCGTAAAGAAGATCTCTCCAAAAACAAATATCAGCGAACTCTCCGCCCGCACGCGTTCATGGTGGATCATGGCGGGCATGTTTATCGGCGCTGTATTTATCAGCTATAACATTTCTTACTTCTTCCTTGCCTTTCTCTCTTTCATCGCTTTCAGAGAACTGTATTCGGTGTTGGGATTCAGAGAGGCAGATCGCGGAGCATTGTTTTGGGGGATATTGGCCATTCCCATTCAATATTACCTTGCTTACCTTGCCTGGTATGGAGCATTCATCATCTTCATTCCGGTAGTTATGTTTCTCGTATTGCCCTTACGACTTGTTTTAAAGGGAGACACCCACGGAATTACCAAGTCGATGGCTCTGTTGCAGTGGATTCTGATGCTTTCAGTATTCGGTATCAGCCACCTCGCTTATCTCCTGTCGCTTCCTGAACTTCCGGGATTCAATGCAGGAGGACGAGGTCTGCTATTATTCCTTGTATTCCTTACGGAAATCAACGATGTTATGCAATTTATCTGGGGCAAACTTCTCGGACGACATAAGATACTTCCGAAAGTAAGTCCGAACAAGACATGGGAAGGATTTTTAGGTGGTGTAATCAGCACTACCGCCATTGGTTACTTTCTCGGTTTCCTGACTCCCCTCTCCGCTCCTAACGTTCTTCTGGTAAGCGCTCTTATTGCCATTGCCGGATTCTCGGGAGACGTAGTCATCTCCGCCATCAAAAGGGATAAAGGAATTAAGGACATGGGGAACAGTATTCCCGGTCATGGAGGAGTATTCGACCGGATAGATTCTCTGGCCTACACGGCTCCTGTATTTTTTCATTTAGTTTATTACATTGCATATTAAACGGAGGGAATGGAAAAAAGATTCATGCAAGCTGCTGCCATGCAGATTATATATAAAGGTGTATTCCAATGGTTTCTGAAATTGGTTGTAGGAGTTCAGTTCACCGATTGCCAGTTCCTCAAAAAGGAAAAGCAATTCATCATCCTTGCCAACCATAACAGCCATCTGGACACCCTAAGCTTGTTATCTTCCCTGCCCGGAGGACTTTTATGGAAAGTCAAACCCGTAGCAGCAGAAGATTATTTCGGGAAAACCCGCTTTCAGGCTTCCATCAGCAACTTTTTCATCAACACACTGCTAATCAGAAGAAAAGGAGAAAAAGATTCGGAGCATGATCCGATCCGTAAGATGCTTGAAGCCATCGACGCCGGATATTCACTGATTCTTTTTCCGGAAGGAACCAGAGGAAAGCCGGAACAGATGGGAAAAATTAAATCCGGCATAGCCCGCATCCTGTCTCTGCGACCCGAAGTGAAATATATTCCCGTATTCATGACCGGTATGGGACGTTCTCTGCCCAAAGGAAAAATGATATTGTTGCCATATAAAGCATCTATCTATTACGGTATGCCCGCATTGGTAAAGAGTACGGATACGCATGAAATATTAGACCAGATTACAGGTGATTTTGAAGCAATGAAAGAAAAATATCAAGTCATTATTGACGAAGAAGAGGAATAGATGTTGTTTTTCAAAAGAAAAATATCAAAACTATCGGACGAGGAATTACTAATACATTACACGAAGTCCGGTGATACGGAATATTTCGGCGAATTATATAACCGATATATCCCGTTACTATACGGACTTTGCCTAAAATATCTGCATGATGAAGACCGGGCACAGGAGGCGGTCATGCAGTTGTTTGAAGATTTATTGCCTAAATTGGGAAATTATGAGATAAAAGTGTTCAAGCCATGGTTCTACCGGGTGGCAAAGAATCATTGCTTGCAACTTTTACGAAAGGAAAATAAAGAAATTACGTTAGATTATACCGTTAATGTTATGGAATCCGACGAATTTCTGCATCTATTAAGTGAGGAGGAAAGTTCAGAGGAACAACTAAAGGCATTACATCACTGTCTCGAAAAGTTGCCCGAAGAACAACGGACCAGCATTACACGTTTCTTTTTAGAGGAAATGTCGTATGCGGATATTGTCGAACAGACCGGATTTACTCTGAATAATGTAAAAAGCTATATCCAGAACGGAAAGCGAAACTTAAAAATCTGTATCAAGAAACAAACCCTATGAGACTATCGGACTACATACAAGGACTCCGCAAAGGAAAAGAAGCACATCGGTTGGAGAAAGAGTCGATGAAAGACCCTTTCCTGGCTGATGCGATAGATGGATACAACCAAGTGGAGGGAAATCACGAACAACGGATTGAGCAACTGCGGATACAAATTTCTGCCCGTTCTACAAAGAAAAGAAATACCTACGCTATCATTTGGAGTGTTGCCGCCTGTCTGGTGATCGGATTCGGAATCAGCAGCTATTTCCTGTTCCTGAAAGAGACACCAGAGCCTGTCATTCCGATAATTCCACAAAAGGAAATCGCACTAGCTCCCATAAAGACAAAGACGGATTCCACTCCTATTTCCCCAGTTTCCACGAAACAAGCGGGTAAGAAAGATATCATCGCCAAAAGCCGGACTACCATTTCCAAGCCTCCAAGTGCTCCCATTACAACAATGCCTATGGAGGAGGAAACTTCGGATCAAACGGTTGCAGCGACAGACGAAGAAGTAATAATGACAACAGGAGCTTCTGATCCCGAATCCGTCAAAAAGATGAGAATAGCTAAAATGGCAGTTATTCCCACCAATGATATAATCAAAGGAAAAGTGACCGACCAAAAAGGGGAACCGCTTATCGGCGCCAGCGTAATGTACAAAGGAACGAATATCGGAACCGTTACAGATGTGAATGGAGAATTTTCATTACTCAAAAAAGCAGAGAACAAGCAGTTGACAGCACAGTATATCGGATATGCCCCGGTAGAAGTTCCGGTAGATACCAGCCGGACAATGCTCATTGCCATGAACGAAGACCAAAAAGGACTCAGCGAAGTGGTGGTAATGGGATACGGAGTCAATAAAAAGGCAAATAAAGATAACACTCCGCAACCCGTTGACGGAAAACGTAAATATCAGAAATATCTGAAAGAGAATTTGGTCCGCCCGACGGACGAAACGTGCGCACAAGTGAAAGGAAAAGTGGTATTGACCTTTCTGGTCAATAGGGACGGACGGCCTTTCCACATTAAAGTAAAGAAGAGTCTCTGCGAATCTTCCGACAAAGAGGCAATCCGTCTGGTTCAGGAAGGACCGGACTGGACATACGGAAACAAGCAGGCAGAGGTAACCGTCAAATTCGATTAACGCAAAAGCCTGCTTGAATATTAAATCAGTTCATAACTGGCCATTTGTATCGGCATATCCAGATTATGGAGTACTTTTTCCAACAAAATACCCTCGCGGTTATCATACTCATATCCGAAAGTAGCGCGAATACCCTGTAGAATAAACTGCGTGGCACGGTCCAACGCCATTGGCAAACTGTCTCCCTGCATCAAAGACCCCGTGATAACACTTGTAAAAGTATCCCCTGTACCCGGATAATGGGCAGGCAGATAAGGACAAGTCACCTTCCAATAACGGTTTCCTTGACGGTTATAAGCATAAACAGAAGTTTTATGAGGTTCACCATGTACGGGAACACTGGTTATGATAACCACATCAGGACCTTTATCAGACAAGAGCCGAAGATATTCTTTCAACTCCTCATCTGTATTGTCCGCTTTATAAGGCCTGTCCAACAGATAAAACAGTTCTGTCAAATTCGGGGTAACTACATCCGCTTTTGTAATCAAGTGACGCATCTCCTTCACCATCTCCCCATCAAAATTAGCGTACAACCGACCGTTATCTCCCAACACGGGATCAGCCACGATTAAACTATCCGGTTGCCGGAAGTCCCTGATAAAATCGGAAACGATCTGAATCTGCTTCGGAGAGCCCAGATATCCCGTATAGATAGCATCGAACTGCACTTCCAGTTTTTTCCATTCGGCAATAATCTTCGGCATTTCGTCCGTCAGATCGAGAAAAGAGAAACCGGGATATTGCGTGTGATTGGACAGCACAGCCGTAGGCAGCGGACAGACTTGAAAGCCCATAGATGAAAGAATAGGGATAACGACCGTGAGAGATACGCGCCCCATCCCCGAAAGGTCATGAATGGCAGCTATTTTCTTTACTTTATTGGCATACATATCATTTACATTTAACAACTACATCAATATTACCAATACGTCCTTTGCTCCATGTGCTCCCATCACCAAAGCTTGTTCGATATCAGCAGTCTTTGAAGGACCGGAAATAAACGTGCCGAATTTATATTCCTGCCCGTCCAATTCACGGTAAGCGTCATACATCGTATCTACTATCTTATTCCGGTCGAGCAAGATAACCAACTTCTCCGAAATGAAATAAACAGCTTTATACTTTACTGTTTGCGGAATCCAGACAGCCCCGTTCTCAGCAACTCCGATTTCTCCTTTCACCACAGCCACATCCGTGCCGTCCAACTCTTTCGGGTCATCCAGATTATCGGGATTGAACGTCGCGCACGAAATATCCGGCAACACGGAAGCAATGCGCATAGCCTCCGGATAGGTCCGGCGAATCACCGCATTCACATCTTCTCCCTCACCCAATACAACAGCCATACCTCCCACCGCACGGCTGATAGCACAAAACTGTTCTATTTTATCGGGATATGACAACTGTTTCATATCCGCAATATCCGGCTTATCATAACGAACTTGCGTATTTTTGCGGATACTGGCTAATATTTCTTCTCTACTGCTCATTTAGATTCCTCCTTTCCCTGCACTTTGTTCTTCTTCCACATCTCATTAAACGATTCTTTGGCAAATTCCGGCAACTCGCGTCCCTTTCCCCAATCATCGAAATCATTGTATTTCATAAATCGTGGCAGGCTGTTTATCATCGGAGCCGCCCACAAAGCAGCATTGAACAATGCCGGACGCTCCATCAGGAACTTCATTCCACCGGACATGATCTTCTTTCCCGTATTCGCCTTGCCCAGTCCGTCCAAATCCTGACGCCACTTATAAATCTGTTCGGCAAGATCCACTTTCACCGGGCAGACATCAGAGCAGGACATACACAGAGAGCAGGCAGAAAGATTATCATAATATTTCTCCGGATCATGTGCCATACCCAGATTGATCCCGATAGGACCGGGAATAAAATAAGTATAAGAGTATCCACCGCTTCGACGATATACGGGACAAGTATTCATACACGCACCGCAACGAATACAATTCAGTGTCTTGATATGGTCGGTCTTGGACAGCAATGCACTCCGGCCATTGTCCACAATAATGATGTGATATTCACCTCCTTCGCGAGGGCGACGGTAATGGGAAGTATAGGTTGTAACCGGTTGTCCGGTAGCCGAACGTGCCAGCAAACGGGTAAATACCCCCAACGCCTCCAGGTCCGGCACAATCTTTTCCATACCGAAAGCAGCAATATTCAGCTTCGGATATGAAGTTCCCATATCGGCATTTCCTTCATTGGTACACACCACGATATCACCGGTCGAAGCAACGGCAAAGTTAGCGCCAGTCATGGCAGCTTCGGCATTCAGAAAAAGATGACGCAGGTTCTTACGGGCGGCATGAGTCAGATAAGTAGGATCAAAGTTACCTTTTTCCGTTCCCATCTCTTTCTCAAAGAGTTCACCCACCTGTTCCCGTTTGATGTGGATGGCAGGCAACACGATATGACTCGGTTCGAGATGCATCAATTGCAGAATACGCTCGCCCAAATCGGACTCCACAACATCGATACCACGCTCCATCAGGAAAGGATTCAACCCACATTCCTCTGCAAGCATGGATTTACTTTTGATGAAATGATGCACATTATGTTCATTCAGTATCTCGTACACAATGGCACAATATTCATCAGCGTCTTTCGCCCAATGCACGATAGCGCCATTGGCGGTAGCATTCTTTTCAAACTCCAGCAGGAGTTCTTCGAGATGGCTGTTGGAATATAGTTTCAGTTCACAGGCCTTGTTGCGCAACTCTTCCCATTCGGGAACTTCCTTACTCATCTTATCCCTCTTGGCACGGACCATCCAAAGGGTTTCGTTATGCCATGCTGCCATCTTGCTGTCCTGCAAGAACTTCTCGGCAGCCTTTGAATGTTTTGTACTCATGATTGCGACGCTAGAATTTCTACAATATGGATAATCTGAATAGGCAGATGCTCCCGTTTGATGACACCTTGCATGTGCATCAGGCAGGAACTGTCCGCTCCGACAATATACTCGGCTCCGGTAGCCATGTGGTCTTTCACCTTATCGCGCCCCATACATACGGAAACAGCTTGCTCTTCTACGGCAAACATTCCGCCAAAGCCGCAGCATTCGTCAATGTGGCTGGGTTCGAACACCTCGATTCCTTCTACTAGATTGAGCAAATCACGCAATTTATTGTAATAAGGGATATTTAATTCGCTGGGAGCGGAGTTGAACAATTCACGCACACCGTGACAACTGTTGTGAATACTGACTTTGTGCGGAAAGCGTGCAGGCAGTTTCGTGGGTTTGATCACATCGTGGATGAAATCGCAAAGGTCATAAATCTTTCCCGCACTCTGACAAACATGACCTTCTTTCTTTAAAATACCCGGATGATTCTCTTTCACAAAAGCGACACAACTGGCGGAGGGACCGACAATGTAGTCATATTGTTGAAACAAGTCATCAAAACGGAGTGCCAGCTTCATTGATTCATCTTCAAAACCGGCATTCGCCATCGGTTGTCCGCAACAAGTCTGATCCAACGGATAATCGACGTCTACTCCCAGACTTTTTAATAGCTTATACGATGCCACTCCCACATTGGGATATATAGCATTGATATAACAAGGAATAAACAAACCTACTTTCATAATATATCATGTAATAATTTAAGCTTCTTCCGCTACATTGTTTATCCAATTGAGCAGTATTATTACAACAAGGCCGGAGGAAAAAATGTTCGCCACCGCACATATACTTTTATGATATTGCAGAATCCCTTTTTTACACTATCTTTGCCGCATGAAGACTCTATATATTGTTATAGGAACGATTTCCCTAGCGCTCGGCATTCTCGGCATTTTTCTGCCGCTATTGCCTACCACACCTTTCCTGCTACTTACCGCAGCCCTTTATTTCAAAGGGTCGTCCCGTCTATATAACTGGTTGCTCAATCATCGTTATTTTGGTCCTTATATCCGCAACTACCGTGAAAATAAAGCGATTCCTCTCCGCGCCAAGATAGTTTCCCTCGTACTAATGTGGGGAACCATGCTTTATTGTATTTTCTTCCTGATTCCCCTGATATGGGTAAAAATTCTCTTGGGACTGATTGCCGCAGGAGTCACTTATCATATCCTTTCTTTCAAGACATTGAAATAATTAGATAGCCCCTGGCGTGCATCTGCAAGTTTATCTTCCCAATGTTTCACAGAATTCTGACCGATGATGTCTGTCACGTATTTCACGGAAATAAAAGGAATCTCTTTCGAACGGCAAACGAATGCCTGTGCATAAGCTTCCATATCTACAACGTCTCCATTTACATGGGTTAATTCCGTCAGGAACCCGTCTCCGGTATTACAAATCCCGTTTTCCGTCCAATGTTTACAGAAACCTTTTTCTTCGAGCAGAGCCGATGAATCAATCTCGCACTCCAATCCGAACTCTTTCATCTTCTGCATATCACGATCCACAAACTTACGGCAGACAAAGATATCTCCTACCTGATGATTGACTGTTCCGGCACTTCCCATATTCAACACCAAATCCGGCTGTACCTGGCGGATTGCTTCTGCCAGATGAAAAGCCGATTTTACTTTTCCAATGCCTGTGCGCACATAATACGGTTCGACATCAGGACATTTTATCTCTACAAATTCGCCTTGAACGGCGTAGGTCACTAATATTTTCAACATATATTCTTTAATTCATAAAAATATGGCATAAGGTATTGCTATTTTTGCCATATCCACTCCATTATTCGTACTATACAGGCAAAGATACGAAATAGTTCATAATTAGAGAAAAGCTACAACAAATATAAATACGAGAATGGCATTTAAAATCTTTGGGGCTATTTTGATAGCGTAATTCACCACATTATGGTGAACTTAATCTCAGATATTTTTAACTAATAAAATTGTATTTCCTAGTATAAAAAAATAGCAAAACGACTTGAAGCCAGTTACAAATCAAATTACGTAGTTCTTACTTCCATTGATATAAAACGAAATATGATTTTCACTATAAAATAGTATTTGAATACCATTTTTACTAAGTACTCTCGGAACTAAGTCTATTTTGGTTGAAAGTCAAAGTTTAGGACAAAACGGGTATCTAAAATGTAGTAATGGATTGCTAATCCAATGGGGAAAACATTCCGGTTCTACTTCTCCAAGTGTAACGATTTACTTAACAGAATCCTTTTTAGATGCAGATTATATCATTCAGGGAAGTATCATTAAGGATGCTTCTGATAATAATGTATATTCAGCTTTGCCGATTGCCAATCCTACAAAGAATTCGTTTAAGTTGGATAGGAATTTCTCTTCTACTGACATTGGAGTTTCGAGTGCTAAGTTTAATTGGATAGCTATTGGACGTTGGAAATGAAACTAAAACAAATTGTTATGAAGTATTGGAAACAAGGATTCTATGCCGCCTACCAAAAAGGTGCAATAGAGATTACGGAAAAGTATTGGAAAGAATTATTAGACGGTCAATCTGCCGGACTCATAATCGTAGAGAACGAGAAAGGATATCCCATATTGAAGGGATATGAACCGACCTTATTAGAGTTGAAAGCCCGAAAAATAGCGGAATTACAGGCGTATGACGCATCCGAATCGGTGAATAGCTTTAGTATTGGTAATGTATCCGGCTGGCTTAATAAGAGTACCCGTGTAGGTCTCATGAATTCAATTAGTATTGAAAGGGAATCCGGACGATCTGAAACGACTATCTGGCTAGGTAATACAAAGTTGGTCTTATCAATCGAGAAAGCTATTGATATGCTACAACAGATAGAGTTATATGCCCTTGCGTGCTACAATACAACACAAGGGCATATTAATGCCATTAATCAGCTGGAGAGAGAGATTTATTATTTTAAAGAAATAGAACTCTTATCATAATATCCTGTCGCAAATTCGTAAGGATAGTTATCACCTCTAATCAATAATTGCTCACCTCCAGTTCCATAATCTGTCGTTTTCTCATATCCCCAATGAACAAAACTGATATAAAGAGTATAGTATTTCTTCTCACCTCCCAAAACGTCTTCCATGTATGGATGTTTAACAAGATTGAGATCATTCTTATTTATGGAATAATCAACAGAGTGAATGCTTGTAAATTTACCCCCTTTATATGTATAGTACCCTAATTCCCCATTTTCAAAAACTAAGTAATATGTATATGAGCCTTTGTTCATTACATATGTTCCCGTACCAGATTCTAATTCATTCGCAGTAATTTGTTTTTCATAAAACTCATCTTTTTCTTCATCTTTGCTACATCCAGCAAACATTAGTGCGGTAATCATTAAGAACAATAAATTCTTCATATTTATTTTTGTATGTTTATAGTTTACAAAGGAACAAATAAGTTTGAATACAAACAAATTTTTCACTTTACTTTTCTGAAGATATTCAATATACCCGCAACAATTATAATAAATTTGTTTCATTATCAATTGGAGCGTCTGGTATTATCATAATGTATACATCGAAAAACTAAAAATGCATATAATCTACATCTCAAGCATTAATAGTCTACACATTGGGTATTAATACTTGAAATGTCAGCTATTAATATCCAAGACATCATTCACTAATCATCTTCCTAATCAAATCCCTATTCTTAGGATCATCTGCATTAACCATTCTCCCATCACCACGCCCCAGTTTTTTCGTTCTTCATCACTTAGATACACGGTGGTGATAGCATCTGCAAACAGCATATTCAGATTCACATAACTAATTCCCCAAAGCACATAATCCATCGTCCAGCCATAACGCTGGCAAGCAAAGTCTATTAATAGCCCATAGATACTTTTTCCTCCGAAAGTGATACTACTACCTTCCCCTTTAATCCGACTGATTTGAGTCTTCATTTCCCGGTCGGCATCTATCCCCAAATACTGAATAAACTCTTCAACCTTATCATTTGAAAGAATAATAGTCAGAATCGTAGCCATGTCCTCCACCGATATATTATCCTCAAAAAACTTGGCACGATGAAGAATTTTCTCTATATCTAAAACACTTTTCTTACCATCGAACGTAGAATAAGCAATAATTTGACAAACTGTATCTGATTTCTCCGTACAGACTCTCAACGTTTCAGCCAATGGATTAATTGACAAAAGTCCCATATCCACATCCATAGAAAAATACAAATTCTTCAATATTTGCATCTTTCCAAGCGTAGGCGGATAAAGGCATAATTTAGACTTGCCGACACTAAAACGAATAGGTTTCTCAATAATAGCATCAGATATACTCAATTCCATCTCTTTATTAAAACTCATAGCAATATATTTATATAAAAGAGCGCTGTGACCAGCACTAGCGCTCTTCGTTAACAAAAAACAAACTTACTTACCCGCTTCAACAGAAGGTGTGTAAGGTTTCACCTGATTACCTTCGTTAGGTTTCAACACATCCACTGTATATTTCCATTTCTTACCTTCGGCCGTATCAAAAGATTCTTCTACAGAAACTACCGAACGGTCAATCTGGATACCTTCACAGGTTACATCTTCCGGAGTTAAACGGAAAGCATATTCACCTTCAACAACACCGTCAGAATCGGCAATCGGTTTTTCACGGCCTTTTGCCGCACGGATTTCAAATTCGAATGCGTAAGTATTTCTAGCATACTTCACTGCTTCATTTTCACCACCTTCTACTTTAGCCTCTTTCTTTTCGCCCTTGGTAGGAGTCAGCTTTGTAGAGTTCTCAACCGGATCATAAGCAAGTTTTGTCCATGTTGTAGGTGCAGCTCCATTAGCTCCACATTTTCCAAACTCAATTGTGGGTTTTCCCCAAGATAATTGTGCCATAATCTAAAATGTTTAAATTTTCAATAAATAAAATCTCTATATAAAAGCTAGCTTTGTTTTTATTTCGCCGGTAAAAGTACTGCCAATATTAACAACCACATTATTTTTACCCTTTTCAACCGTGACATCAAAAAGCTAGTCACAAAATGTAATCTTGAGAAATAATTTTCCTCTCCTGCAGACGTCTGATTATCTCGACATAAATACGGTCTACATCCGCTCTTAGTTCTTTATCACACTTGTATTGGAAAACCATATCACCCGCCAAAAGATTGGAAATACCCGATGGAGATTTATAACCGAACATTTCAGCTAAAATATTACGTAGTCCGTTTACCAATTTTTCACCGGCCAAAGTCATGGGTGAATAAAGAAGTAAAATGATAAACAGGTACTCATTCTTCTGTCTGGTAGCGATTTCTCTCAATTCAACACCTATATTTGATAATTCACAGAACCACTCCGCCAACATTGGGATATACTGTACATCTTCTAATAATGGGGTGGCTAACTCGGATTTCAGTTCTAACAATTCGGTTTCTTGTGCACAAACCGATTTTAACTTCGATATTTTATCTAAGACTTCAACCATTATATTATCATTTTAATGTCAACAAATCTTTTTCCTTCAATGAATCTATTTCTTTAAGTTTTTCATTCCATCCCCACATCATAGCGGAATAGATGACATTTGCATACAATAAGATTTCTCTCCCAGTTGTAATAAATTCCACACGAAAAGCTGCATTCCTTGCAATGAGCCATAAATCATTTCTTTGTTTCATTATTTTCTATTTTTATTTGTTAAGTTCAGTTTTGTCCATCCACTAAAATCCAAACTTGTTTAAAATTGTGTGCCAATAAGTAAGGTAAAAGTAGTATCAATATTGAAAAATGGTAAATTATTGACATAGTAAACCATGACAGTCCCAAAGATGTCACAGATTAAATAATGCTCATATAAAAATGAATTATCATACCTATTTATAATAAGAAAAGTCCTACCTTTGTATTGTCTTAATGGACAAGATGTTTTTACCGACTCATAAGGAAGATTTAATAAATCCTACTGCACAGATTAATAACTTCCCCTTATCTTTTAGCAAAATCATCCGCACGAATTAATCTGTTGCACTTGAGCAACCACCCAGCCGCACTTGTGCAACTCGCCAGCTACACTTGTCCTACTCGGAAGTTACTCAACTGCAAACAAGTAGTAACCATAAAAAACGATCACTCGTGAGCATACTTTATAAATCAACCCGTTTTGCAGATACCTTTACGGGTAACAAAGAAACGAACGTACGCATACAGCTCCTGTCATGGGATACATTGGACACCAAAGCCTTCGTTGAGTACCTGGCGGACAAGAACAATCTATCGAAAGGGGATACATACAAAAATCTTACTATGGTATTGGAAGGTATAGAAGCTGTTCTGAAAAACGGAAATATCCTCAATCTGGACGACTTCGGCAGTTTCTCACTGAACGGCAGTTTCTGCAAGGACAAACAGCCCGGCGAAAATCATCGGGCGGAATCCATAGAAATAAAAAATGTTATATTCAAAGCTGAAAAACAACTGAAGAAACGTATAGCAACGGCCGGATTTGAGAAGTACAATCCCGAAAGACACAACAAACGCAAATACTAGAACAAAATGGAATACACCAGAACTTACTCCATCCGGAAAGGCGAATACTTTGCGGATGCGTTGAAGCGTGCCGGGAAAGAATTTATACCGACTAATTGTATCATCAACAAGCTACTGCCCGGACTGGGTGCTACGCATTGCGAACTGATAGCTCCACGAAAATCAATCATCATCGAGCCTAATGTGCCTGTCATCGAATCAAAAGCTAAAAAACATAAGAATGCATTAGCCGTCTACAAAGGAGTGACTGTCCGGAAAATTATAGATTTCCTGGAAGATAATCACGACAGGCATTACAAACTGCTGACTACTCCCGAAGGTTTCGCCAAGATAAAAGAGGCGATGCAAACGGTAGGCATAGATATGTACGAGGAATGTTTCATTTTATTCGACGAATGTGAGAAATTAGTGCAGGACGTACACTACCGTGACTCTATCCGCGAACCGATGAACGATTTTTTCCTCTTTCAAAATAAGGCGCTGATTTCCGCAACTCCCATTATTCCCGAAAAAGACAACCGTTTCGACGGCTTCGCACGGGTACTGATCCAACCGGACTATGCATACCGGCAGAAATTAAAACTAATTACTACAAATAATGTGCTGGAGACACTACAGGAAGTAATCGAAGCCAAACGAGGAACAGTCTGCATTTTCTGCAACAGCATTGACTCGATAGACAGTTTCTACCGTCTGATTCCGGAACTGAGCAACGCCTGTACCTTTTGCAGTGAAGACGGGCAATATAAACTTTGGAAAGGCAACCGCCGGAAAAAGTCAATGATGATTACCGAACTGGAACGTTACAATTTCTTCACCTCAAGGTTTTACTCGGCCGTAGATATCATCTCTCCCAACCCTCCACACGTGATTTTCATTAGCGATTTGTTTGGTGCTACCCAATCCGTTATCGATCCCGCTACCGAAGCGATTCAGATTATCGGTCGGTTTCGTGGCGGAGTAAATAGCGTGACACATATCGCTTCCATCCGTCCAGATCTGGAATGTATGTCATCCACAGAAATCGACGACTGGATTCGTGGCGCTTCCACCGTCTACAACAACTGGAAATCCCAACTGACACGTACCTCTAATATTGGCGAACGGACTCTATTGCAGGAAGCGATCGGAGAAAATTCATACCTCCCCTATCTGGACGACAAAGGCAAACCGGATCCGTTCCTGATTGCCAACTTCTACGAAAAGGAACAGGTGAAACGACTATACACTTCTACTGACCTGCTTTGCGATGCCTATCGGCAGACCGATTATTTTGTTTTCTCTCATGAAGAGCGTCTAATGCCTGTTTCCGACAATGAACGCATGGCGATACAACACCGGCTGGCAAAGAAAAAAAGGGCGGAACTTATCGTCCGTAAACTGGAAGAGATGGAGAAGATGAGTAGGACAACTGATAAAAAGCTACAAAAACGCTACCAGCGTATGCTAGGCAACCTGATTACTTCGACTGCCGACAGATACATATACGATTGCTTCTGCTGTTTCGGAGCGGATTTTATCCGCCAATCCGATTATAACGAGAATAAGTTGCGCACGGCATTGAACGTAAGCAGCGAACACACCATCAAGAAATCGGCACAAATGCGTATATCTATCCAACGAACTTTCCCCATAGGCTCCGAACTTTCCGTTCAGGAAGCGAAAAGTATGCTGAAGCAAGTATATAAAAAAATGGGACTGAATACGGGAAGAGGTATCACGACAAAGGAGTTGGAACAATATGCGGAGATAGAAAATAACCGAAATCGTACAGGAAGAACAATTAAAATACTGAAATTCAAATAATTGACTATAAAGTGCAACTTTTCTAGCGGAAAAGATCTGATTCTCTTATAGTTTTTTTGCAAACTTCGTTTACTTGGAGACTATTTCAGGTACTAATTAATTGATTAACAGCGATGTGACATTTTTGTTTTTCCCCGTATAATACTTAAAATAAAAACAAAAATGTCACACCAAACTACCACACATTCAAAGTCTATATCTTTCACACCCTAACGCTGAAATACAACTAATTTGAGCTAAAAAGAACATTTTATCCCGAAAAGTTTTTGTAATATCAGAGTTAATCGTATTTTTGTGTACAATTTTGGTGTGGTAATGACAGAAGAAGAAAAAAAGTTATTGAATACCTTTGAAAC
>ENA-USUK01000401-USUK01000401.1-human-gut-metagenome-genome-assembly--contig:-NODE-401-length-34576-cov-11.579379_pt1 | contig 34576 bp, 30 predicted proteins | sample MGYA00250062_ERZ773400 | MGnify/ENA primary metagenome ERZ773400 (study PRJEB29103, sample SAMN06111961) | human gut metagenome | biome: human gut; feature: ankylosing spondylitis patient; material... | reverse complement strand
ATTCAAATGACCGTATGAATGGATAAGCAGCCAATAAAAAAGCCGGCAATAATTACCGGCTTCCTTATTCGTTTGTTAAGGGATAATTATTTTGTCGCTGCTATTTTGCGAACTTGTGTTCCTTTATCGGTTTTAATTACCAGCAGATAAATACCTTTGTCCGGAGTTTCTATACTTTCCGCTTGTGCTTCTTCTGCGTTTAGAGTACGTATAGGAGTACCGTTGAGTGTATAGAGCGTTGCTTCTAATACTGTTGCGTTGGTAGCGGAAGTTACACTGATGCCGGACGGATCATGCCATGCTGTGAATACCTCTTTAAAAGCGAGCGTCTCGTCTGCGTATATTTCAACTTGAAGCGGGTTGCCGGATGCATCATATTGCCAGTCGAAACGTGCGGTTGCGCTCTCTTCTTCATCTGCGTATTGATCATCTGTGAATAGATGTGAACTAACTATCTGGAGTTTGGTAATATCTTTGTGATCATTATATTCACACGTGTAAACGTCCATTTCATCGTTCATGTAATCCGTGTTCGTAAGTATGAAACTGCCATTATAGTCAGTAGGCTCATATCTATATGACATGGCTACAGGCATATTAATAGCGGTCAATGCAATGTTCATTCTAAAAGCCTGCGGTTTGCCTGCTTCCAATTCTTCTCCTATACAGTCGATTGTCATCGGACTCTCTATTGTTTCGCCTTCTGAAACGGATTTCATCTTTCCTGTGGCGTTGATTCCGAAGAAAGGCGGAGTATGGTCTATTCCCCATTTCAATATAGTTTCTTCGTCAATGCCGAACAAATAGATAAAGCTGTTTATCTTGTAAGGGTTAAACGGGGTACTTGAGAATACAAATTCAATATTGTTGAGTTCCATATATCCTTCTTCAGAACCGTTGTCACTGCTGCTGTGGAACATGGCTCCGGTTAAACGATTACCGTCCCATGTTTGTGTGCCTTCCTCCAAATCTGTAGCATCTTCACTCTTGTAGCTTGTTACTAATCCGCGTTCATTGAGTTTGATTTCATCATAATCTTTGTCTTGAATGGAGATACGGATGTTTTGGTCATTGAGCGTTGTAAAACGTTCATAATTGACCGGTTCCGGCTTTTCCCACGGATGTTCCGGTGATACACGTGATGAGGTGTAATTATTTAGAAGTATTTTACCTGTGGAATCATATTCCCATACATCCTTTATAATAGAAACTATATGTTCTGTCAGATTGCCGAAACGGTCATACGTCAGTGTATCGGGTATTCCACTCGAATCGTATGCTGCATACAGTAATGAATGCATCGGTTGTACGTGTTGCACTCCATCAGCCCGGGAAGACATTGTTACGGGATGGGGGATACTTGTTTCTCTTTGCGGCGTTTTAGAACGGAAGATTTTCGTCAAGCTCGGTTGTGAACTCAAAGGGATGCTACATATAAGCATAACCAGCATAGCAGATAAAGTTTTTTTCATGTCTGTTTATTTGTTAGTTTGTAGATATACAAATGTAACGAATATGTTTTTCATAACCTAACAATATTGTTGGAATATTTATTATTGGTTTCATTTCAACGTTTTATAAGAGAGTATATGCCATGTCGTACAAATTGCGATGACAGCAAGAAGAAGTTTCAACCAGACGAAAGGCACCACATAAAAGATACAGTAAAGTATAGTAATCCAGATAAGGGATACAGATAGGATTTTTGCTCTTAGCGGTATAGCTTTATGCTCTCTGAAATTCCGTATATACGGACCTAACTGCCTCTGGTTTAATAACCAATTGTAAAGACGTGGAGATCCTTTGCAATATAACGCTGCAGTGAGTAGCAGGAACGGTGTCGTGGGCAATAACGGTAGAAATATTCCGATAATCCCTAAAGCCAATGATATGCTGCCTAAGATAATATATAGGTAGCTCATTGTCTTTAGGCAACGGGAATAGTAATAACAAATTTAGTACCTTGTGTATATTCCGGATCTATATAAATATGCCCGTCCATACGTTGAGCTATTATCTTACAGATATATAATCCCAGTCCTGTTCCTTGCGTGAATTCATCCAGTTTGGAGAAACGTTGGAATATATATTCGTATTTTTCTTTTGGAATACCGCATCCTGTGTCGGTCACACTGAATACTGCTTCGTGTTTCTCTGTGTTGACGTGAGATTCCAAAACAGAGAAAGGAATTTCTCTGAAGCATTTGCCCCCTGAGCCAGTCGCCATGCCTCCCCGAAGTTGGTAGCAAACAGCCCCATCAGGAGATAGGGCAGGTTCAGCAAAACGAGCTTTTTGATGTCAAACTGCTTTTTCATCGTTCCAGCTCCTTTCGCTTGGTGCGGTCCACCACGGCATTTTTGACCATCTCTTTGAACTGACTGAGTTTTGCCAGCACAGACGGGCGTTCTGTTTTCTCGGCCTTCTTGACCTTTTTGCTGGTGTACTCGGTAAATGCAGCGGTCAGCGCATCGGCGTCACGGCCTTTGAAAAAGATCAGGTACTTGGGTGGGGAGCTACTGCGGTCTTTCTTCACCGCATAGTCCACACCATATTTCCGGGCGATCTTCTCAAATTCCTTGATGGAAGGGTCTGTGATCTCGATATTGGAGATCCCCTGATTCTGACCAATGAGCTGCTTGACGGTCTGTTTTCCGTGGGGTGTCACAGGAGCGTCACGGCTTCTTTGCTTTTGCAGCTTCTTTTCCTTGCAGTGGGCCATGTACTTGCTGATGGCGGCTTTGAGCAGCCTGCCGGTGAACTTTGTTCCACTGACAACCAGCGTTAAAGTTCTGTTTTCCACTTCTTCCTGCATTTTCATCGCCTCCTTTCCACGAAGTTTGCAGGGGTGGTGCATTTTCTTCTAAGGCGGGACCACCAGCCGCCGGAGAAGATATTTCTTCATCGCTCCATCCCGCGGCTCTTTTTCTTTACCGGCTTCTTATCCGGCAGATTCCACGCTTCCCGAAACTCTGCCACACCTTTGGGGTCAAATGCCTTCAACTTCTCCAGATCAAAGGCAACAGCAGAATATTTCCCATAACCGGACTGCACCTGATAGGGAAGCACCTTCCCCAATTTGTTCTCTTTGATGAATCGCAGCAGGTCCTTGCTGATGTCACCGGAAATAAACGCCTCTCCGGGGTCCAGGGAATACCCCGGAAGGTTCACCGTCATATCTGCAAACGGTTCTGCTCCATCTTCTGTATGGGTAATCATGCCGATATAAAGCCGCTGATTATTCGCATACATCCCAAGTTGCAGCGATATGGTTTCTTCCCCATATTCCCACTTAAAGGGTACTTTCTTTTCCTCATTCATATCAGATTCCTCCTATCGTATCTGTTCTTTGTGGTCATAAAACAAATCTCCATTTCTGACCTTTGCATGGCTGAGAATCTTGATCTGCCCCTTTGCCTGACTGTCCAGAGCTTTTTCATAGCCTATATCTGACAAAAACAGGCGGGTTCGTTCTCCTTTCCAGCCCACCGGGGAGTCATTCGTCAGCACATCAAAAATAATCATGTGCCGGGTGTTCTCCGCAAATCGCTGAAGATCCATGTAGTCATGGCCGTGATAGTTCTGCGCCCCGGCTTTCTGACGCATTTCCTCCATCAGCTGACCGATTGTTTTTCCTTCCTGCATAAAACCCACTTCCTTTCTGTTCTTATAAGACCAGCAAGATCATCTCCCGCAGCTGAGCAAAATAGAGCTTGCCCTGGGGCGTGACCAGCGTGTAGGAACCGGTATGACCGTGGTTGCAGTAGTCTTTGACGCAAAACAGCCCTGCATTTTTCACATTGGCATAAGGCAGCACATTGCCGGATGCCGTGCGGTACACAAACCGCCGTTCTATCAGAAACCGAACAAACCGGCGCTCCGGGACATCCAACTCTTTGGCGGTAGTCCTGAGATTGGTGCTGTGCTTTAAGTCGATGAACAGGTCATAGAAAGCGGCTTTGCCCTCCAGCTGTGCATTTTCCTTACGCAGAGAAATATTCGCTTCACGCTCAGCCAACAAGTCTGAGCAGAGCTTCATCAGAGCCTCCGGGGAAGTGGCAACCTCCCACAGCTTCTCTTTTGTGAGATAGGCCCCGTGCTTACGAATAGTAGGCAAGACCTCATCGAATACCCACTGTTCAAACCGCTCTGCCGATGGCAATTTGCTGTGAACGATTAGGCGGTACAAATCGCCTTCTGGGATAAAAGTCATACTGATTTTGCGGTCGGGGCTTTGTGGGTGAGGTGCGTCGCGTTTCACGACATACCTACAATGGCGGATAATTGCATCGCGGGGATTGCTGTACCCCAGCGCAGCGGCCACATCCGTTCCGCAGAACAGGTATTTGCCGTTTTCTTCGATGACCCGGATACTGCCAAACTCCGGGTTTTTGAAAATTTCCATCTGGTTCATGTCGTGCCTCCTTTGGCATGATAAAAGGCGGCCTTTACCAGCCGCCTGCGTGCATATCGTGATTTACCAGTGAAGTGTAGTGGTTATTCATGGTGGTAGGCGCATTGAACAGCACCGCAAGCAGGTACTGCTTCATGTTGCGTACCTGGGTGGTATTCTTTTGCAGACAGTCCATGACAAACTCGATGTGGGAGCTGTCCAGTTTCAAAAAACGGGAACGCACGATCTCGTGAGGGAAGTCTGCCCCAGAGATCCGGGTGGTCTTTCGTTTGGCACAGACCGTTTCGACCAACAGCTCTACGATCTCATTCAGGTCATCCAGGTAGAGAGGATAACGCTGCTTCAAGCAGTCATACTCGATATTCTCCAAAATCAACTCCCGATAATTTTCTATCTCTGTGACAGACATCGCATCCCTTCCTTTCCGTTCCGGCGGTCTTTCCGCCGCTGTTTCCCGGAAGGGAATGGAATCGGTACTTGATCCATAAGTAATTGATTTTTCTGTATTTGATTTCTCTATATTTAATTCTGCGGGCTTTTCCGTATCCGGTTTTACCATATCCGGGTTTTCCGTATCTGGTGAAGCCGTATCCGGCTGGGACATATCTGGCTGGGGCTGTTCATAGATGACATACTCGGTATCTGTAATCCGCCCACTTTTATCGCGTCTCTGATGGCGCACGATATATCCGGCTCCTTCCAGTTCACGCAGGGCAGCACCGATGGCATCCACGCCCTCCTTACAGATCTTTGCAAGGCCACGGGTGGTGTAATTCCAGTCCTCTGGCAAAGACAGCATCATGGAAAGCAGCCCCTTGGCTTTTAACGACAGGTTTGCATTTCGTAAATGATGATTGCTCATCACAGTATAATCACGGGTCCGTTCAATGCGAAAAACGGCCATCGACCTCACTCCTTCCGACTTTTGGATATAAAAAAAGCCACAATCCCAAATCAAAGAATTGTGGCGTTCAACTTTCTCTATATTTTCTTGTGCGTTTCTTTCCCGGCTTAAAGTCGAGGATGTGTCCCTCAACAACACGGGCATACCGCTTGATTTTGATTTTCCGGCGCTGCTGGTCTTGGAGAGCATTCTGATAGCTGTCCTCTGCAAGAAACAGACGCATTTCATCACCTCTGCTCCCGTAAGCACTACACGGATGGAGAACAACAAACTCAATCATCCATCGGGTGCTGTCCTCAAAGCGTTCCACGGCAAGAATGTTATGTCCTTTCAGCTCCCTTGCTGAAATATCTTTCATAGGCGGCTCCTTTCATCGTTCCTGATCTCTCTGACGCTTTTTCTGCCATGCCTCCAGCAGCTTGATGATGGTTTCCTGCATCCGCTGGGGCGTATAGCTTTTAGGAAAATACTTCCGCAAGGTGTCAGAGGTAAATGTCACTCGGTCCAGATCGCTTTTCTTTTCCTCACCCATGATGACACGCATCATATCGAGGGTCAGATGCCCCTCCTGACTGTATTTCTTGAGCCGCTGGGCTTGAGAAAGAGAAGGGGTAGCCTGTTCGCTGTCCATCGCGTCCAACAGGTTTACCTGTTCCTCCTTTTTGAGAAAGGACAGCTCATAAGCAGGATTTAAGGCAATTTTCTTTTCATCCACCATGTCCAGCAGTTCGGGAATCAGCTCGGTCAGACGGATAAATCTCTGAATTTGATTCTTACTCTGTCCAACCTGTTCAGCTAAAATATCTCTGGATTTTCTACCATCGGACTTGTGCCCAACTTGGGCACAAGTTAAATCCACTCGCTCTCCCTGGTGCTTCATAGCCTCCAACTTCATTTTATAGGCAAAGGCCCTCTCACTTGGAAGCAGGCTTTCTCGTTGCAGGTTGCTGTCAACCATAATAATTGTGGCAGCGTCATCGTCCAGATCACGGACAATTACCGGCATGGTCTCTTTTTCTGCCAGTTCACTTGCTCTGTGCCGTCTGTGTCCGGCCACCAGTTCATAACCACCCTCCGGGTCAGGGCGGGCAATTGCTGGAACCAGCACACCATACTGCTTGATACTGTCTGCGGTTTCCATCATTGCTTCGTCATCCTTGACTTTGAATGGATGCCTTTTGAACGGGTGCAGTTCCGACAGCGGGATTTCTACTACTTTTTCTCTCTGAGCATCGGCACGGCTCTCCTCCGTAGAAAACAGATCATCTACCGATGCCAGCTCTACTTTTTTCGCGCTGCTTTTCAAGTTTCAACACCTCCTTCGTCAGATTTCGATACCCCTCTGCCACCTTGCCGCCAGGGTCATGGGCGAAAATACTTTTTCCCTCTGCGCTGATTTCCTTTGCACGGACAGAGTGTGGAATCTCCGTTCCAAAGACTTTGATTTTACTTCCATAGGTGTCCCGCAGCAAAGCAGCAATCTCTTTTGCAAAGTTGGTGCGGTTATCCACCATCGTCAGCAAGATACCGTCAATCTGGAGCTTTGGATTGATCTGCCGTTTCACCTTACTGACCGTAGATAGAAGCTGTTCCAGTCCTTTGGCAGGCAGATACTCTGCCTGCACGGGAATTATGATCCTGTTCGCAGCCGCCAGCGCATTGACCGTAAGCATCCCCAACGAGGGCTGACAGTCAATCAGGATATGGGAATATTGTCCCTTCAGTGTGTCCAGGTATTGCCGTAAAATTGTTTCACGGCTCATGGCGTTTACCAGAGAAACCTCCATACCGGAAAGCTGAATATCCGCAGGCATCAGGTCAACGCCTTCTGCATGATGCAGAATACCTTCTCCGGGGCGTATAGGATGATCCATCAGAATTTTGCCCATTGCATCCGACAGTGTAAATGGCAGCTTGTCCGGTTGCGGATTTCCCAAGCTGATTGTCAGGCTTCCTTGTGGGTCCCCGTCGATCAGAAGCACTTTCTTTCCGGCCTGTGCCAGACCTATTCCCAAGTTCGCACAGGTTGTTGTTTTGCCAACGCCGCCTTTCTGGTTGGCGATGGCGATGATTTGCGTGTTCAAATAAACCTCCTCCTTCTACAAAAAATATCCCTATTCCGAAAAATAGGGATGAAAAAAGCCGCTTACTCAAATAAATGAATAAACGGCTATGTAAGAAATATTCGATTGTAAGTAAAGTTTTATATCACTGCAAAATAACGAAGTGCATCTTTGATTGCTTCTACCTTCTCCGCTGTCGGATGCTTCCTCGGCTGTTTCAATTCTTCTACCGCATTAGGAGCATCATACATTGGCAAGCCTAAATCTCTCTTTACCTCTGCGATATATGCGGTATGTACTTTGAAGCCGTATTTAGCTTCTATGTACTCCTTTATCATTTTGTAGGTCACTCGTTCCTTGGGCTTGTATTCTTCGGCTCTTTTAGCAATATTATCAAGCGGAACTTTTCCCTCACCCTCACCAAACTCAACTTTTACGTTGATATGTCCGTCTGGCTTTTTGTGGGAAAGCAGTACTACCGTCTCCACATGGCGAGTGCGGGGGAAGAGGTCCACGGCCACGGCACGGCGGGCGAGGTAGCCCATCTCGGCAAAGCGCTTCACATCCCGGCCCAGCGTGCCGGGGTCGCAGGAGACATACACCACCCGCCGGGGAGCCATGGCGGCGATGGAGGCGATGACCTCCGGGGCCAGTCCCTTCCGGGGCGGGTCCACGCAGATGACATCCGGCCGCAGCTGCCGCAGGGCCAACTCCGCCGCCACGTCGGCGGCGTCCCCCTCCAGAAACTCCACGTTCTCCACGCCGTTGCGCCGGGCGCTGGCCCGTGCATCCCGGATGGCCTCCGGCACGATCTCGCCGCCGATGACATGGCGGGCCTGCCGGGCCAGCACCTGCGTGATGGTGCCTGCGCCGCAGTACAGATCCACCGCCAGCTCCGTACCGGTGAGACCGGCGAACTCCAGCGCCTTGCCGTACAGCACCTCCGCCTGGGGGTGGTTCACCTGATAAAACGACGGCACCGACAGCCGGACCGTCCGACCGCACAGCACGTCCGTCAGGGTGTCCTCTCCCCAAAGAGTGCGGTAGCGATCCCCCAGAATGGCGTTGCCGGGGCGGGTATTGACCCCCAGCACCACGCCCACGGTCTGTGGTGCCGCCTGACGCAGCAGGGCCACCAGTTCCGTCTCGTAGGGGAGGCTTTCGCCGTTCACCAGCAGGCACACAAGGCTCTCGCCCTTACAGTTGGTTCGCACATACAGGTGCCGCACCAGCCCCCGGCCGGTGGTCTCGTCGTATCCCGGCACATGATACTGCGCCAGATACTGCCGCAGGGCCGCCGCCAGTGCATCCGCCTGCGGCTTCTGGAGGAGGCAGTGCTCCACCTCCACCACCTGATGGCTGCGGGCCCGATAAAAGCCCACCCTGCCGTCGGCGGACACCGGGTACTGGCTCTTATTGCGGTAGCGCAGGGGCTGTGCGGCGCCCAAGATTTCCTCCACGGTCACGTCGCTGCCGCCCAATCGGGTCAGGGCCTCCTGAACCCGCTGGCGCTTGGCCCACAGCTCCTCGGCGTAGTCCAGATGGCGGAAGTCGCAGCCGCCGCAGCGGCCATAGTAGGGACAGTCCGGCTCCTGCCGGTGGGGGGAGGTGCTATGGCGCAGGACCGGCTTGCCGAAGGCCACGTTTTTCAGCACCTTCATCACCAGAATGTCGCAGTCCTCGCCCCGGACGGCGTCGTGGACGAACACCACCTGCCCGTCGATGCGGGCCACGCCCAGCCCCTCGCTGGAGTAGCCCTCGATGGTACTGCGGTATATATGATTTTTCTCCAATGCGGGCATAGCGGCCCTCCTTTGATATGGGGATTTTCTTCTTATTTCCGACGGGTGACTTGGCGACTCCTTGCGAGATTGAGTGCCCATGGGCATTACGGATTCCCACGGCCAGCTTGTGAACCGGCCGTGGGAATCATGCATTCAGAGAAGATACCGTGGTGCAGGGGCCATGCGGCTCAGCAGAGGCCATCGGCAGGGCGGTCAGGTCTCAGCGGTGACCATCCGGCAGCACCGGCTGGCCCAGACACCAAGCTCCCCGTCTGCATGGACACTGCCTCCTATCCGGCCACCGGTGGGCCGTTAAAACTCAAACTTCTCGATCAGCTTACGCAGCGACTCGGCAAAGGCGGCCAGTGTCTTGTTGTCCCGGCCCTTGCTGCGGCGAATGAGGCCCAGCAGGGCATCGCCCAGCTGCACCAGCCGCTGATAGGCCGCCGTGGTGCGGGGTGCGCCCTCGAAAGCGGGCTTCTTCCGCTCCGGCAGGTAGCCTGCCTCCAGCTGGCGGCAGGTCAGCAGGTCATAGGACTCCGTATACTGCGGTGCATGGGCGGCTAAGCCCGGCTGTGTCACTGTTTGGGCAAACACCGGCGCCACCTCCCGGTCGCCGTGGACCACGAAAACGTGCTGGGGCTTGGGCTCCTTGAACTGGCTGATCCAATTCACCAGATGGTCGTGGTCGGCGTGGGAGCTGAGGCCCTGGAAATTCACCACCTTGGCCCGGACGGCTACCTCCTCACCGAACAGCTTCACACTGGGAGCGCCGTCCAGCAGGGTACGGCCCAGCGTACCGGGAGACTGGAAGCCCACGAACACGATGCTGCTCTCCGGCCGCCACAGGTTATACTTCAGGTGGTGCCGGATGCGGCCTGCGTCGCACATACCGGAGGCGGACAGGATCACCTTGGGGGTGCGGTCCATATTCAGCAGCTTGGACTCCTCCACCGTCTCCGTCAAGTGCAGGCCGGGGAAGCTGAACATATGGGTGCCGTCCTGCACCAGCGCCAGCGCCTCCTCGTCCAGATAGCCCCGCAGGTCGCCGCAGAAGATGGTGGTGGCCCGCTTGGCCAGAGGACTGTCCACATACACCGGGAAGTCCTTCACGGACTTCACCAGATTCTTATCCTTGATCTCCCGGATAAAGTACAGCAGCTCCTGGGTGCGGCCCACGGCGAAGGCGGGGATCACCACGTTGCCGCCCCGGCCCAGTGTCTCGTCGATGATCTGGGCCAGCTCGTCGGTATAGCTCCACACCTCCGTGTGGTTGCGGTTGCCGTAGGTACTCTCCATCACCACATAGTCTGCCCCGGTGAAGAACTGGGGGTTCCGGATGATGGGCTGATCCACGTTGCCGATATCGCCGGAAAAGACGATGGTCCTCGTCTCGCCGCCCTCGGTGAGGGTCAGGCGGATGCTGGCAGAGCCCAGCAGGTGGCCGGCATCGATGAACACGGCGTCTACACCGTCGCAGATGTGGATCTGTTGGCCGTACTCGCAGGTATCCATGAATTCCCGCACCCGCATGGCATCCTCTACCGTGTACAGCGGCTCCTCCATGGGGCGGCCCGCCCGCTGGTTCTTGCGGTTTTTATACTCAGCGTCGCTCTCCTGAATGTGGGCGGAGTCCTGAAGCATGATATCCAGCAGGTCCGCCGTCAGGCGAGTGGTGAGGATACGGCCCTGAAAGCCCTGCTTGATCAGCAGAGGGATACGGCCGGAATGATCGATATGGGCGTGAGTCACCAGCACATAGTCGATCTGGCCCGGATGGAAGGGCAGGCTGGCGTTATCGATCTCGTCCCGGCCCTGCTGCAGGCCGCAGTCAATGAGGATGTGCTTGCCGCCCACCTCCAGACAATGGCAGCTGCCGGTGACACATTGATCTGCTCCGTAAAAGCTCAGTTTCATGGCGTTGTTCCTTTCTTGTCCTTTCTTGCGGGCCGAAGCCCGGTTTTGTGTTTCCTCCGACGGGTCGTTCTATCTTGCTCTATTTTGTCTGTGTTTTATCCGGTTCACGGCGGCCCATGAGGTTCTGTCCTACCGTCCGGATGCCGTGTCCGGCGGATCGTAGGCCCTGCCCCGCCGCCTTCATCAGCTCATCCTTCACGTCGATGGCCAGCCGCCCGAATATCTCTGTCAGGATCTGCTTCTTTCTTTCGTCGGCTCCGGCATACTCCTTCCACAGGGCCGCCCAGCCGGAGAACCCGCCCTTACGCAGATCCTCGAAGGTCTTGGCACGGCCACCCATGGAGAGGATGCTGTACAGGGCGTCGCAGAAGGCTTCCCGGTCCTCCTGAGACACGGAGTCCAGCCACTCCCGCAGCACGTCGTCGGACATCTGCCCCAGCTGGGAGCGCTGGCCCAGATGCACAAACCGGTTCCCCATCACCTGCCACGACAGTGCCTCATGCTGCATGGCGGCGTGGCTGGTGCTGTCAATGACGTCGTAGTCCTCGGCGTGAACCAGCAGCACCCCCACGATGGAGGATTCCGGGATATAAGTGTGGAGCCGATCCTCCACCCGCCGGTAGGCGGGGGTATCCAGCAGGTCGGCGTGGAAGCCCGGCCCGTCGTTGTTATAGGCCGCCAGCAGGCGCTTGCCCTGAAGCTTCTCCGGCAGATGGACCGCCGCCCACGCCGCCAGATTCCCGCCCTTGGAGTGGCCACCGATGCGGTAGGGACGGTGCTTGCAGGCCCGGATCACCTCCTGAGCGTACTCCGTGGCACGGGCCTGTGCCGGCACCGTCTCCAGATAGCTCATGTTGAAGTTCTCCTTCCAGCCCACCAGACTGGTATCCGTCCCCCGATAGGCGATGAACACGCTGCCGTCCGGCAGCAGGAAGGACACGGCGGCAAACTGCATCTGCTTCGCCTCATCATTGCGGCTCTCAAAGGCGAACAGCCGGGTATCCCGGAACCGCTCCGTCTCCGCCGCCGCCCGCATCACCGGGATATAGTCCAGCGACGACAAGCCCAGCTGTTCATCCGCCGCTGTCAGCCGGGCGCATACGTCCCCGATGAGCATGGCGTCCTTGGGGTTCTTGCTCCACAGGCGGTCGATCTTCCGAAGGTTGATGTAGGCGATGATGCACAGCACCAGATTGTCCACCTCATTGAAGGGGTCCTGCTGCAACGTCAGATCTCCTCTCCACTGGAGATAGTCGAAAACCGTATATTCGTTCTTTCCGGCCATAGCTTCCCTCCTGCCCGTATAATGGTACAGGATAAAGTATACCACACTCCCACTCCCGGCGCAAGCAGAAGGATGACTTGTCTTTTTCCGGCAGCGGGAGTATAATGCGTCGTATCCTGTTTATTTCTGCGAGGAAGCTATGTATCGTGATATGACCCGTGGCAGCATCACACGGGGGCTGCTGCTGTTTGCCCTGCCCATGGCAGCGGGGGCCCGTGTGGCGCTGGCCTATGCGCCGGCGGGGCCGGTGGGCGTCAACGGCATCTGGGCCGCTATCCCTATCGGCTGGTTTCTGGCGGACGCCGTGGGATACGGCTACTACTTCCTCCGGCGCAGAGCGCTGCTCCCTGGGGAGAGAGAGACGGCTGATTCGAGGAATCAAAAAGAGCGGTGCGTCACCGTGCAGCACTCCTTGAACTGCACCCCATTTGTTGGACAGTATGGTATACTGTCCAACAAATGGGGTGTGTTTATATGCCAAAGGGAATACCACAGAATCAAATTAAAACTAAACGGCCTGAACCCTGTGCAGTACAGGATTCAGACCGTTCAGGCCGCTTAATTCTTGTTTTTGTCTAACTTTTGGGGGTCACTTCCGTGCGGGTGCGGCTCTTTTATTATTTTACTTCTTCAGGGCTTCTCACTACACGTCTTTAAGGGCCACTTTGAGAGAAACGCTTTTCTTCCGCTTCCCCGTCGTGCTTGTGCAGCTGCTTTTGCAGCACCGGGATCAGCTTGGCCATATCAATGGGCTTTGCCACATGGTCGTCCATGCCTACCTCCAGCGCCCGTTGACGGTCCTCGGCAAAGGCGTTGGCCGTGATGGCGATGATGGGGATATTGGCCCGCCACGGGTCCGTCAGCCGCCGGATCTTCTGGGTGGCCTCGTAGCCGTCCAGCACCGGCATCTGCACATCCATGAGGATGGCGTCATACATCCCCGCCGGAGCCTTCTCCAGCATTTCCAGACAGTGGGCACCGTTTTCCGCCCGATCCACCAGCAGACCCTCCTCGCCCATGAGCTCAGCGGTGATCTCGGCGTTAAGGTCGTTGTCCTCTGCCAGCAGGATACGCCGCCCGGCAAGGCCGGTCTTATCCAACCGCTCTGCGGCACGCTTGGGCACGGCATCCTCCTGTCGGGCCAGACGGCAGGGGATGTAGACGGTGAAGGTGGAGCCCTCCCCCAGCTTGCTCTGGATATCGATGCTGCCGTTCATCAGATCCACCAGCTTCTTCACGATGCCCATGCCCAAGCCGGAGCCCGCCACGCCGCTGACGGTGCTGGAGCGCTCTCTGGCAAAGGCTTCAAAAATATGCTGCTGAAACTCTTCACTCATGCCAATGCCGTTGTCCGCCACGGATAGTTCCTGCACGCACCAGCCCTCTCGGTCGCTGGGCAGCTGGCGGATGGTACAGCGGATATGTCCGCCATCGCCGGTATATTTGATGGCGTTGCTCACCAGATTCAGGATCACCTCCAAAATGCGGGAGGTATCCATATACAGATAGGGATTGGGCGTATGCTTCTCCACTGTCATGGTCTGGTGCTTACGCTCCAGCTCTGGCTGCACCATGACGACACAGGACTCAAAGATGCTGCCGGCCTCCACCGCCGTCTCCTCCAGCGTCACCTTGCCGCTCTCGATGCGGGAGAGCTCCAGCACGTTGTCAATGATGGAGAGCATTTTCTCGCCGCTGACCTGAATGTTCTTCAGGTAGCCCTGCAGCCGCTCTGGCTCCTGCCGGTGCTTCTCCGCCAGATCGGCATAGCCGATGATGGCGTTCATGGGGGTGCGGATATCGTGGGACATATTGAAGAGGAAGGTACTCTTAGCCTGATTAGCGGCATCGGCGGCTACCACGGCGTCCTGCAAAAGCACCTGCTGCCGGGCCTCCGCCATCCGCTGCCACCGCAGGTACAGGTAGATGCTCATGCTCAGCAACGCTGCCACCATACCGCTGGCCAGAGCCACACTTACGGTGGTCTGACTACTTCTCTTCAAAAATTGATAGGTGGTGTTCATGGCGATCTCCACGCACAGAGCACCCATGACCTGGCCATTTTCATCCTTCACCGGGTAGCAGGCCGTGAAAATGGGACCCCACGTGGTATCCACTACATCACGAGAATACACGGGCTCTCCAGACAGCGCCGTCTGGATATAGGGGGCCATCTCCTCCTCGATGCGGGTGCCGGGGTAGGCAAAGTCCTCCGCCCCCAGATCCAAACCGTCGATGAGGTAGACAGGCTGCCCGTCCTCCCCCAGCTTGGCGGTGTAGAGATACCGGGTGGAGTTCAGGGTCCGCAGCTGATTGAGGGTCTTTTGCAGTTCCAGATAGCGAGGCGAGGTCATGTCGCTCCAGATGGCGGGGTCGTCAAAATCCTCCCGTGTGAACTCGTCGGACACCAGCCGGTGGATGGCATCGGCGCAGGTGGTATCACGGGTCAGCGCCGCCTCCAGCATATTGCGGCTGAAATTCTGATACAGCACATAGGTATACACCGAGATCAGCAGCAGGACCATCAGGAGCAGGAGGCCCACGGTGGCCCCCAGCTGCCGGAATTTCTTCGTCATAATACCGCCCTCATAGTTCCGCTTGCTTGCTTGCTTGCTTGCTTGCTTGCTTGCTTGCTTGCTTGCTTGCTTGCTTGCTTGCTTGGAAAGTTTAGCTTGCCTCTCCATGGCCTGTCAACCTCCATCGGCATACCGCTGCCCCTTTGACAAAAAGGGAGACTTATGCAGAAAAACAGCATAAGTCTCCACCCGAAATGACACTCACTGCACTTTTGCTTATGATACCACGTATCCCCATGGAGTGCAAGGAAAAAATGTAATTTCGCCCCATGTTTCTGCGGTAGCTCCGGCCATAAAAAAGGCGGCTTACGCCGCCTTTTTTCGTCTTTTATTCATAGTCCCACAGCAGGAACATGGGCTTGATGGCCACTACCTCGTCGTACTCCTCCTGCTCTACCTGCACGGAGGCGTTCAGGGCCTTCAGATCCTTTTTCATGACGTTCAGGGCCTCCTCAACGCTCTGGGCACGGCCCTCCCGCAGCACCCGGATCATCCGCTGCAGCACCACAGGGTGGGCGTACCGGGCCGGCACCGGGAAGTCCTCCGGCAGCAGGGCAGCCACGTCGGAGATGGAGCGCTCCCACTCCTGGGCGATGGCTTTCTTGTTGTTCTTGGCGGTAGGCAGCACATGGGCGCCGGAAAAGAAGAAGATGGCCGCCAGACCGAACAGGGCGAAGTACACGCCCACATTCTCGCCACGGATCAGGGCCATAATGCCGTACACCACGGCGGCGATGCCCGCTACGATGATGGCCAGCGCCACCCAGCGATAGGCGGGATTGCTGCGGTCATTGACCCGCTTGGCCTTAGCCGCCGTGGACAGCTTCGCCGTCTGCTCCGGGTACTCCTCCAGCAGCTGCTGGGCCTGCTCCAGTGTCTCCCGGGCGGCCTGCGCCTGCGGCGTCAGCTGCTTGAGATAGCGCTTGGCCTCCCGCTCGGCCTTCTCCCGCAGACGGCGCTCCGCCTCCACGCTGTGGCGGGGGATATCCGGGCAGACCCGTGCCATGTGGGCCAGCAGAAGGTCCACGTCCTCCTCGTGCTTGAAGTTGCACTGCTTCTGGCTGCCGTCGTCCAGCTCCACCACCAGATAGGGGATGGAGCCGAAGGCCCCCTTGCCGGTGAAGCCGCCCTTGCTCATGGCCACCCGCTTAAAGACACGGCGCACGGACTCCAGTGCCACATAGTACCGCCGGTCGATGAAGAAGCTGTTGAGATACAGCGCTTGCTCCCCCACGCCGCAGGGGCCGTAGCGCTTGCAGGACTTCTTGTCTGCCTTCAGCACCTCCGGCGGCAGAGTGGTGTTGCCCAGTTTCACAGGTGTAAACATCGTGTGTCCCTCCAAAGTACGAAAAGCAGTGGGAGAGCGTGCCCCCCCCACTGCTTTGCATGAAAAGTTACTTGCCCAGCGTCTCATAGTGAGGCTGCGTATGGCGCTTTTTGATGGTATACAGGAAGATACCCAAGAACAGCGCTGCCACAGCGATACCAACGGGATACGCCACAGCGGTATTGTAGATGATGGTGCCGTCAGCGGCCTTGTGGTTGATAAGCTGGCCCAAGCACTCGTTGCCCAGCAAGAAGTAGGTGGCGGACACGGCGCTCATGAAGGTAGCGGGGACAGCCGTCAGCCAGTAGTTCTTCTTGTCATAGAACAGGTACATGGAGGCGGCCCACAGCACGATCATAGCCAAAGTCTGGTTGGTCCAGCTGAAGTAACGCCAGATGATGGTGTAGTCGATGGCACCCAGAGCATTACCCACGCCCAAAATAGCGCCGATACCCAGCACGGGCACACACAGCAGCAGACGGTTCTTCCACTTCTTCTGGTCCAGCTTGAACCAGTCGGCCAGCACCAGACGGGCGCTGCGGAAGGCCGTATCGCCAGAGGTGATGGGGCAGGCGATCACGCCCAGCATGGCCAGAGCCACGCCGACCTTACCCATGGTCTTGACACACACATCGTAGATGGCGGCAGACTGACCGTTGGCCAGAATCTCGGCCAGTCCGGTATTCAGGCCACCGGTGACCTCATACAGGGCGCATCCGGCAGCGGCCCACACCAGCGCAATGATACCCTCGGAAACCATGGCGCCGTAGAACACGAAGTGACCCTGCTTCTCGCTCTTCATGCAGCGAGCCATCAGGGGGCTCTGGGTGGAATGGAAGCCGGAGATAGCACCGCAGGCCACGGTGATGAACATGAAACTCCACACGGGCGTTCCCTTGGGATGCATGGAACGGAAGTTGGTCCACAGCTCGGGAATGGTGTACTCAGGCTTGACAAAGATACCGATGATCACGCCCACCGCCATAACGATCAGGCAGATACCAAACAGGGGATAAATCTTGCCGATGATCTTGTCGATGGACAGGAAGGTGGCGATGAAGTAATAGACCAGCACGATGATCAGCCAGAACAGCGTGGTGGTGACGATACCGTTGGAGCCGCCGTTCTTGAACAGGGTGACGATCAGGCCGGCAGGGCCAACAGCAAACACCGTACCCACCATAATCAGCAGCACCACGCTGAACACACGCATGACGTTCTTCATGAAGCCGCCCAGATAGATGCCGGAGATCTCGGAGATGGAGGCACCGTTGTTGCGCTCGCTCATCATACCGGAGAAATAGTCGTGGACGCCGCCAGCGAAGATGGTGCCGAAGGTGATCCACAGGAACACGATGGGGCCCCACAGAGCACCCTGCAAAGCGCCGAAGATGGGACCGAGGCCCGCAATGTTCAGCAGCTGGATCATGAACAGCTTCCACTGGGGCAGGACCACATAGTCCACGCCGTCGTTGATCTTTACGGCAGGCGTTTCACGGTCGTCGGGGCCGAAGGTGTTCTCCACGACCTTGCCGTACAGGAAGTAGCCGCCGATCAGCAAAGCAAGACAGATCAGAAAACTAATCATATTGTCTCCTCCTTACACAATGACACAAAAGGTTTTCCCGGCTGCAGTCCGGGTGCGGCACGGGGGAACTCCCGCTCCGCAGGTACATTTTTTCGCACAAATATAACGGCCATTACTGACAGAAAACGTTTCCGCCTCCGTCATACGACATTATCATATCTCTTTTGTGAAAAAAGTCAACAATCAGAATCGACAAAAACATCACAAAATTTTTTTGCAATTTTCACAGAAAATTCACGTTTTGCTTATTACCGGTAACGATACCGAAAACTCAGAAATCACTGTTTTCCTTGAAATATGGTACTTTTTGGCTACCTTGGTTTCCCCTGACACGTTATTTCGTTTCGTTGAATGAAATTATTTAAATTCCGTCATATGCTCTGCCGTTCGGAATAGCCGACGTCTGTTCGCAGATTTTTCGGGGATATGCCGGGATGCAGAGGGTCTTCCGGATGGTACAACTCTTGCTCCCATCAGGGGTCTTTTCGTTGTGTGCTTCTGTTCAGCAAGGCTGGAAATATGATAACAATTTGAAATATATGCATCGAATTATACGGTTTGTTTTCGCCGTACGGCAACTCATGCAAAGGTATTACGGGTTCCCACGGTCGGTCTGCGGACTGATCGTGGGCATGACAGTGCTATATTTATGTTGATAGCCTTCAGCAGCCTATGATGCTTTTCGCTTTTATTGTCTCCTGCGGGTAACTTCGATGGGAACGTGTCTCCGGCGGCCCGCTTTTCCCAGCAGCCGGAAAAGTGGGCTATCGGAGACAAGGGAAAAATCTTCTGAACAAAACAGCCTCCCCGCAGCAAAAGAGGGACACGCCCGCCAGCGTGTCCCTCTTTTGTCCCTTCCATCGAGATCTTCTATCCAATATTCCGCCTATCAGTGCCGGGACACACGGTCCCAGTTCTCCGGATCCTCGTACAGCAGCTCAATGTCCTCCATATACTCCGAATCCAGTGGGTTGTCCAGCGCCGCCCGAGCCTCGTACTGCTCCAGCATCCGCCGGGACTTCTCCGGCGGCTGAACCGTACCGGCGCCTGCGATGCAGCCGCCAGGGCAGGCCATGCCCTCCAGCAGATAGCCGTCGTATTTGCCGGACCGGGCCACCCGCAGCATCTGGCGGCAGGCCCGCAAGCCCGCAGCGTACACCGTCTTGACCTCCCGATCCGGATTCTTGGTCTGGATCACCTTCTCCACGGCCTTAGCCACGCCGCCGGAGGCAGCAAAGCCCACGCCGGGAGCCGACGCCTTATAGTGAGCCTCCGTATCAGGGATTTGGGAGAAGTCGATATCCTTGGCGGCGAACATTCCCCGCAGCTCCTCAAAGGTCAGCACGAAGTCCACCTCGCTGCGGACGCTGCGGCGGCTGGCCTCCAGCTTCTTGGCGGCGCAGGGGCCAATAAAGGCGATCTTGCAGTCGGGGTGCTTCCGCTTCTGGAGTCGGGCCGTCAGCACCATGGGGGTCATGGTCATGGAGATGTACGGCGCAAAGCCGGGGAACTCCTTCTTGGCCATGACGGACCATGCCGGGCAGCAGGAGGTTGCCATAAAGGGCTGTCTGGCGGGGACGTGCTCCATGAACTCCTCCGCCTCCTCCACGGCGCAGAGGTCGGCGCCCACCGCCACCTCCTCCAGTCCTTCGAAGCCCAGCTGCTTCATGGCGGTGAGGATCTGGCCGGGGGTGACCTTTTCACCGAACTGACCCCAGAAGGCCGGGGCGATGATGGCGATGACCTTCTCCCCCTTCTTGATGGCGTGGATCAGCTGGAAGATCTGGCCCTTGTCCACAATGGCTCCGAAGGGGCAGTTCACCAGACACTGGCCGCAGTTGACGCACTTATCGTAGTCGATGTCCGCCCGGCCGTACTGGTCCTTGCCGATGGCGTTCATGCCACAGGCCTCCTGACAGGGCCGCAGGAACTTGATGATGGCCTGATAGGAGCAGGCCTCCTTGCAGCGGCCGCACTTGATGCATTTGGTCTGATCGATGCGGGCCCGGCCATGCTCCAGCTCGATGGCGCCCTTGGGGCAGGACTGATAGCAGTGCTTGGCCAAGCACCCCTGACAGGCCTGCGTCACCTCGTAGTGGGTGTCCGGGCAGGCGTGACAGGCGTACTTGATGATGTTGATCAGCGGTGGATCGTAGTACTTTTCGGAGATGGCGCTAGCCTCCACGCCGTCGGAGATCATGTTCTCCTCCGTCACGTCCCGCAGCGGCAGACCCATGGCCAGCCGGATGCGCTCACCAACGATGGCCCGCTCCAGAAAAATGGATTCCCGATAGGTCCCCACCTCACCGGGGATGATCTCATAGGGCAGCTTCTCCATGCGGGAGCAGTAGTCCCCACCCTCATAAGCCAGCTTTGCCACAGCGGCAAAGACCTGCTTACGCAGTGCCTCCACGTTGCAGTACAAATTTCTCATGTGTTCCCTCGCTAAGTTCCCGTTAAGTTCCAAATGCACCATGCTCTGCCGGCAACCCGGCACTTTTCACGCATATTATAGCAGATGTCCTCCACTCTTGGCAATAGAAGCTTCTGTTTTATTATTAAAATAATAAATAATCATTACAGCCTGAATATCCCCTCTTGACGGCCCTGCTGCCAGCGTGGTAAGCTAATCCATACCATGGATACAGAAAAATTCTCCCCTATGGAGGTGCCGCTATGGACATTCGGGAATATACCTCCCCCACCCTGCCGGTGGCTCAATTCGTGGAGCGGTATGTGGATACCGACCACTATGACGCCGGGTGCCGGGGGTGTGATAACTACGGGCAGGTGTGGGTATGTCCCCCCTATGATTTCTCCGTGCCCGACTACTGGGGCGGGTTCCGGGAGGTCTGCCTGCGGGGCGTGCAGCTCCGGTTCTCCCCGGAGGAGCAGGCCCGCAGCTATGATCCGGAGGAGCTGGCGGAGCAGCTGCGCCAGCTGTTCGCCCAGACGGCCCGGCAGATGATCCTCCGGCTGCGGGAGGAGTATCCCCGGTCGGATATCCTTACCGTGGGCGGATGCCATCTGTGCGAGCGCTGCACCCGGCCGGAGGGCCGGCCCTGCCGGTATCCGGAGGGCATCGGCTATACGCTGGAGTCTTTGGGCTGCGACGTGTCCACTGCGGCGGAGCAGCTGCTGGGCTGGCCGCTTCTGTGGAGCCGGAAGGGATGCCTGCCGGAGTATATGGCACTGGTCTGCGGCGTGCTGATACGGTGAGAGACGGTCTTGCCATAATCGCCGCCGAGGGTAAAAATAAAGTCCGGAAACGGCTGGTTTCCGGACTTTATTTCTATAATACAGAAGAAACTCAAACCAGGAACTTCGCCAGTCCCAGCACCAGCGGCATGGTGATCATGGACAGCAGCGTCTGCACCGCCACCAGCGACGGTGCCAGAGACACATCCTTGTCGAACTTGGCGGCGAACATCCCCAGCAGCGCCGCCGGAGGCGTGCTGGCCGCAATGACCACCGCCAGCGTCACGCCGGAATCCAGCCGCATCAGCATACATACCCCCAGCGCCAGCAGCGGCAAAATCACCAGCCGCAGTGCCGCCGACACCCAGAAGCTGGCCCCGTGCAGCGCCCGGCGGAAATCCGCCTGAGACAGCTGGTAGCCAATGACCACCATGGGCAGGGGCGTATTCATGTCGGAGAGATATGTAATGGGGGATAGAATGATCTCCGGCAGAGTGATCTGCAGCAGGTACAGCACCATGGCGATGACCACGCCGATCACACCGGGATTCATCAGCAGTGTGCGCCACGAAAACGCCATCTTACCGCCCTTCACCAGCTGGATGCCCAGCGTCCAAGTCAGGACGGTGAACACCAGCAGATAGGCCGAGCCGTAGAACACACCCAGCGAACCCAGGATAGCCGTCTGCAGCGGCACTGCCATGAAGCCGCAGTTGGAGAAAATGGCGGAAAACCGGAAGAAGCTCTTTCGCATGGGATCCCGGTCCCGGACGACCAGTTCACTGACCAGAATATTGATGCCGTGGATCACCAGCGCCGCCAGCAGCGCTACCCAGAAATTGTGGAAGGTCTCCGTCTCCAGCGGCCGCTGGAACACCACGATGAGGATACAGGGGGACACCACATACATCAGCAGATTGGACATGGACACCGCACCCTTGTGGGTGATGAGGTGCAGCTTCCCCAGCACGAAGCCCGTGCCGATCATGAGGAACAGGATCAGCACCTGTGTGCCTACCGAGAGAAATGATTCGATCATACCGGATTCCTTCCCGCCCACAGGGGGCTGCGTACACACACAGCCGGGACAGACGGCTTGCGCCGTCTGTCCCGGTGGGTCACGCTGTGATTTTTTCTATCTGTATTTTAGTCCTTGTTGTAGCTGTGCGCCAGCGCCACATAGGTCTCATAGCGGGCATCTGCCTCCAGTGCCTCTGTCTTGAACTGGAGTCTTCCATTTTCGTCAAATTCCAATGTCAGGATTCCGCCTACATCTTCTGTATAAAGAACGCACATGATCTGCAGTTCTTTCTTTACATGATCCGGAAGTGCATTGAAGTCCTGGTTAAAATAAAATTTCTTCTCGTAGGCGCTTGCGCCGCAGAGAGTAATGTTGTTCTGATACATATATTACTATTTCCCTCTTTCGCTATATCACTTCTTTATTACACATAACTGTAAAGCCCGCGCACTGAAACTTCTCCCGTGTATCAACAAAAGAAATGGAACGACAAACGACAGTATAGTCCTTGATGAATTGTTGTATAGGGAACGATACTCCATAGAACGGACAAACGCGTGGATGGACAGTTTCAGAACTATTTTGAATCGATTTGATACAACGCTCAGAAACTGGGAATCATGGAACTACATCGCTTTTTCCGTTATGCTATTGAGAAAATGTGCAAGGAAAAGAAAAGTTTAAATCACTTCGTATTATATCTTATAAGTTCATGTGAACAGGTAAAGCCTTTAAAAAATACAACTGACTGTGATAATATGAACTTAAAGAGTAATGTATGCTTAGTCATACAAGAAAATTTCGATGTGCAGGATGGTAAAGAAACAAACTCCAATACTATCATTCTAAAGTTTAATCATCTTAAAAATTTACTAAAGAAAATCAAAGGGAAAGAAATTACTAGTTATTCATATGACGATTCAGGTAGGTTAATTGTAGAGAAACATTCTAAAGATATAATAACATTGTCTGGAGAAACTGATTTTATTAATCTCTCAGACTATAAAAAATACTATTATAAAGGTGATAATGTTTTCCCTTTTAAAATAGAAGAATATTATGGCAATGAAAATAATCTTAATGCAACGACTTTTATAGAAAGAGATAAATATAATTATAAGACTAAAACAATAAAAGTCGAATATAAAAGGGAACCTATTTCTAACGAAGCAATCAATGATACGACAATAATATCGTTCAAAAACAATGGAAATAATATATATACTGAAATTGAAATAAAACAAGGAAAAAGGATTTTATTAGAAAAATATCAAATCAATAAACATGGGCAGATTACATCTAAGCATATCAAAGATTTAAATGTAATAGTAGATACCATACCAACGTATATCTTAGAAGACATAAAAACATGGCAACAAAAGAAATCTTATAACTATGTAAAATACGATGATAATCTTTTGACGACTTATGAAAGGAATGAGAGCGGAGATATAGTTCATACGTTAGAGACAGATAGTACAGAAAATAAACAACATGAAACTTATGCTCAATATATATATGATGAAAGAGGGAATTGGATTAAAAGAAAAATATTCAATAGTTTACATGAACTTATCGCTATAGCTACAAGAAGAATTGAGTATTATCCTCAAAATGAAAACGGAGAAATTGATTTTAGTTTTGAATATGAAACAACGCCTTTAGAGAAAGCATTTGAAAGAGAGCAAAAATTCAAGCAAAAAAAAGAACTTTATTTAAATGATAACTTCGTATTACAACAATTTTATGAAAAGATGAAAGAATATCCAGACTATAAAGTTATAGGAAATCCCAAAATAACTTATAATGAAGGATGTACATATAATATTAATTTTAATGCTACCCATTATTTAGGTGGGTACCCCAATGGATATCCTTCAAAAGAAAATATAACAGTTCAGATAGTTTTAGACTTGGAAACAGAAACATATACTTTTACAGCAATAAAAGGACAATTATATTAAGAAAAAGTCTCTGGTGAGATGATTTTCGTGGGCTTCGTGTATTTAAGGGGAACTCAAAAGAAAATAAGTACTTTATAGCATATTTTACTCTTATTCTGCATAAAACAAAACCGTCTGCATGCCTTGGAAAAAATCAAGATCCATGCAGACGGTTTTGTATATCTGAGCCAGAGAATCAGTCTTTATAATCTCCGTTTGCCTTAATCAGCTCAATCAGTTTTTCTACAGCCTGTTCTTCCGGAATGTTCTTTTCAATACATTCCTTCTTTTTGTACAGACTGATTTTGCCTCTTCCGGCACCTACATAGCCATAGTCGGCATCGGCCATTTCACCCGGGCCATTGACGATACAGCCCATGATACCGATTTTCAGTCCCTTGAGGTGAGCCGTAGCAGCCTTGATGCGGGCAATGGTTGATTCTAAGTCGTACAATGTACGTCCGCAGCCCGGGCAAGAGATGTATTCGGTTTTGGAAGTGCGGATACGTCCTGCCTGCAGGATACCGAAGGCGGTTTCGTCCACTTTCAGGTTACTGATTTGGTTGCCGTGGTTGTAGAGCAGGATACCGTCGCACAGACCGTCGATAATCAGGGCACCCATGTCGGCAGCCGACTTGATTTGCAAATCCTCTGTTTCGGTTTCCTGATAAAGCTGGAAGAATACTAGCGGGTTTTTCAGTCCCTGGTTCATCAGCTGATGTGCCAATGCACGGAACTCACCTAAGCGGTTGTAGTGGTTGCTTTGAGCTACGATGACCACTTCCGGATGCAGACGCAGGCAAGCCATTACCTCTTCATTCAGTCCTAAATAAGAAGTAAAGAGGAACTTCATTTTGGCTGGATGGTGATGCAGTTCAATCAACTGCTGGTAGTTGAAAGCCGGATAGGTGTGCTCGCTGCCTTCCCATGCACAGGCATCCACAATATAACCGATGTCTGCTCTGCGGTTTTCTGGCAAGCGTTGGCCACAGTACAGATAGTCGGGCTTGAACTGTTCGCTTACTTCCAGGTCGTTGTTCAGACGGGCTGAAATGACTACCGGAAGCTGGTCGCCTCCGATGTTACCTACGGCCACGGTTTCTCTTCGACTGGGGTGCGTGTAGTTGAATTCCGGAGCTTCAGTAGCTGGAATATAGGGATGTCCTTCGCGTTTCAATACATAATCTATCAGTTTGCGGGCTACGGGAATTTCGGCTTCGGGCGCTTCACTCAGCGATACGCGGATGGTGTCACCCAGTCCGTCGCACAGCAGGGCACCGATACCCAAGGCTGATTTGATACGGCCGTCTTCTCCGTCGCCGGCTTCTGTCACTCCTAAGTGGAGCGGGAAGGCCATGTTTTCTTTTTCCATCTGTTCTACCAGCAGGCGGACGGTGCGTACCATAATGACCGTATTGGAAGCCTTGATAGAGATGACCACGTTCATGAAATTCTGTTCCACACAAATGCGCAGGAACTCCATGCACGATTCTACCATGCCCTCCGGGGTATCTCCGTAGCGCGACATGATGCGGTCGGACAGCGAACCGTGGTTCACTCCGATGCGGATGGCTGTGTGGTTTTCCTTACAGATGTTCAGGAAGGGGATGAAACGGTCGCGTATCTTCTGGATTTCTTTTGCATACTCTTCATCCGTATACTCCAGTTGCTTGAAGGTACGGGCAGCATCTACGTAGTTGCCCGGGTTGATACGTACCTTTTCAGCGTACAAGGCCGCAACCTCAGCTACTTTCGGATTGAAATGTACATCGGCCACTAATGGAGTCTGGTATCCCTGGGCACGCAGAGAGGCATTGATATGCTGCAGGTTCTCTGCTTCACGTACTCCTTGAGTGGTGAGACGTACGTATTCTCCTCCCGCCTCAATGATACGCCCACAATTGCGAACTGTGCTTTTGCCAGAACATTTCCGTCATACCATGCACGCATAAAATACCGGTATGTAAAATAAACAAGAATATGTTCATACCAGATTTCATTGTAATCGCCGGACTTTTTATATTCCTCAAGTGCCTCGGTGTAAGAATGTGTCTCAAAGAAATCACGCACCCGCTGTTTTACTTCCATCCATTCCTCGTTGACATTCTCAAGTTCATCGAACGTCTCCATACGGACATGAAAATATTCTATCGGCTCCCACAGTTCTTCCTCTGGATTTTCCACCACATTCTGCAATTTTTCACAGAATTTCAGATACTCCCTGATCCTGTCGTCAATACTCTTTTCCCGGTTCTGTAAAATGGCAACCGCCTGTGTCCGGTACTCCTCTAAATGAGAACAGAACTCCTCCATATCTTCCTCGAAAGGTTCTTCCTCCTCATCCTCGTAAAATTCATCTTCAATTCCAAGATCCGGCAGTTCGATATCTTCATAAGACATTTTACCCTCATCAGAAAAAATAATGCGTCCTACTTCTTCACAGGACACACTCAAAGATTTTTCCCTGACATCGCCGTACTCCACAACAAAACGTGGATACTCGGTGCAGACTTCACACAAAGCCTCCTCGCCAAGTTCGCTGTAAATATCGCATAATTTGTTCTGATCTAAAAATGGGCACCAACCGTTTTTCCGTAATACAAAGCTGTGTTCCTCATCTTCTGTCACCGTCTGCTCTTTCAGGCGCTCTCCAAACGCTCCCTCAATCCCCATGTAATAATCATAGGAATCCTCATCAATATCAATCTCCCAGCCAATGCAGCAACTGTGTTCACATTTATCTGCAATGCACTGAAATGTTTTATAATAAGAAGGTACTCGTAAAATCATCTGTTTATCCTTATTTGCTTTCTTTGAAATATTCACTGATCATATAACCGACGCACCAGATACCACCTGCCAGGGACAGATACAAAAATCCCTGTATGAGTGCGCCGATCAAAAGTCCTATCGAAAGATGTCCTGCAACCTGTGCCAGTATCACGGAATGCACCGGTTTTTTCAACACCTGCCAGACTCCTATATAAAACCATCCAAAGACGCCTGCCCAATAGGCAGACACCGCCAGAAATGTCTTCCACGTAATTTTCATCTCTCTGCTCCCCTTATTTCTGAAACCAGAATTTCTCTGTTCATTTTTCTGCCAGTGTTCATCATATCACAGTTTGCTATTCCATCGCAAGAATCACTTTACCGGCATCCCTTGTGGCTGAAAGCTGGATGATCCTCTGATTCTCGGAACCACGGAATTTTAATGAAATGTTTTTCTTTTCCAGAACAAATGGTCCATCCACCAGAATATCACAGTAAGATAACATTTCCTCTGTCACTTCACAGTTCGCCCTTCCTCCCGGCAGAAGATCCTCATAGAGGTATCCGGTGTAGATCCAGACGGTTTTATCCGGCAGTTCTTTGCGGATGCGCTTTAACAGATTTACCAGCACTCTCTGGTTCACAGGTTCCATCGGCTCTCCACCGAGCAGCGTGATGCCTGCCATATAGTCCGGCTCTAAATCGTGGATGATCTCATCTTCCGTCTCTTTTGTAAATGGTTTTCCATAAGAAAAATCCCAGGCTTCCTCATTGAAACATCCCTTGCAATGATGGGTGCAGCCGGATACAAACAGCGACACTCTTACGCCTGTTCCATTTTCGATCGAATAAGTTTTTATATTCGCATAATTCATTGTATGATTTCCTTTATGATAAGTTGAAACGAAGCGGGATAAATTCCCGCTCCGCCTGAATTTTTATATTACTTTATACTGTTGCTTTTACAGATGGCGGACACGCTCCTTGATCTCCTGTGTTCTTCCCTGATTCCAGAACTGTGTTCCGATATAACCGCAGGTACGTCTTGCAACAGACATTTTATTCTGATCGCGGTTTCCGCAATTTGGACACTCCCAGACTAATTTTCCATCTTTGTCATTCACAATTTTGATCTCTCCGGAGTAACCACATTCCTGACAATAATCACTTTTGGTGTTCAACTCTGCGTACATAATATTATCATAAATGTACTGCATAACAGAAAGAACAGCATCCAGATTGTTCTGCATGTTCGGAACTTCCACATAACTGATCGCTCCGCCCGGAGAAAGCTCCTGGAACTGGGATTCGAATTTCAGCTTATCGAATGCGCTCATTTCCTCCGTCACATGTACGTGATAGCTGTTTGTAATGTAGTTCTTATCTGTAACACCCGGAATGATTCCAAAACGTTTCTGTAAGCACTTTGCAAATTTATAAGTTGTTGACTCCAATGGTGTGCCATACAGGCTGAAATCAATGTTATGCTCCGCTTTCCATTTTGCACATGCATCGTTCAGATGACGCATGACTTCCAATGCAAATGGTGTGCCATCCGGATCTGTGTGGGAAACTCCCTTCATATATCTCGTACACTCACAAAGTCCTGCATATCCGAGGGAAATGGTAGAGTATCCACCATATAATAATTTATCAATGGTCTCGCCCTTTTTCAGACGTGCCAGTGCACCATTCTGCCAGAGGATCGGTGCCACATCTGAAGGAGTTCCTTTTAATCTCTCATGTCTTGCCATTAATGCTCTGTGACAGAGTTCCAGTCTCTCATCCATAAGTTCCCAGAACTTGTTCATATCTCTTCCGGAAGAACATGCCACATCCACAAGGTTTAAGGTAACAACACCCTGATTGAATCTTCCATAGAATTTGAATTTATCATTTTCGTCCTTATATACGGTTAAGAAAGAGCGGCATCCCATACAGGTATAACAGTTGCCCTGTTTGAGTTTTTTCATGATCTTCTCAGAGATATAATCCGGTACCATTCTCTTTGCAGTACACTCTGCTGCAAGTCTGGTCAGATACCAGTAACGGCTTCCCTCTCGGATATTGTCTTCCTCTAATACATAGATGAGTTTCGGGAACGCCGGTGTGATAAATACACCTTTTTCATTCTTAACGCCCTGGATTCTCTGATGTAATACTTCCTCGATCACTGCTGCAAGGTCATCACGAAGCTGTCCTTCCGGAACTTCATCGAGATACATAAATACTGTCACAAATGGAGCCTGTCCATTGGTTGTCATAAGCGTGATCACCTGATACTGGATCATCTGAACACCACGGTTGATCTCCTCTTTGACACGCATCTCAGCGATCTTGTTTACCATTTCTTCTGTCGGCTCGATACCGGAAGCTGTCAGTTCCTCGCGGACAGTCTTGCGGAACTTCTGACGGCTCACATCCACAAATGGTGCCAGATGTGAGAGTGAAATACTCTGTCCGCCATACTGGGAACTTGCAATCTGTGCGATCGCCTGTGTTGCAATATTGCATGCAGTAGAAAAGCTCTTTGGACGGTCGATCATCGTCTCACTGATCACTGTGCCGTTCTGGAGCATGTCCTCTAAATTTACAAGACAGCAGTTATGCATATGCTGTGCAAAATAATCTGCATCATGGAAATGAATGATTCCCTGCTCATGCGCTTCTACGATATCTCCATCTAATAAGAATCTTCTGGTAATATCCTTGCTCACCTCTCCTGCCATATAGTCACGCTGTACACTGTTGACAGTAGGGTTCTTATTGGAATTCTCCTGTTTTACTTCCTCATTGTTGCACTCTAATAAACTTAAGATCTGTTCATCGGTAGAGTTAGATTTACGGACCAGAGCTCTCTTATAACGATAAGTGATATAATTACGTGCCACATTGAATGCACGCTGGTTCATGATCTGGTTTTCCACCATATCCTGAATCTCTTCCACACTTGGAGAACGTTTCATATTCTCACATGCCTTCTCCACATTGGCAAGGATCTCCTGAATCTTCTCCTCTGTCAGCTTTTCATAATCAATGACACTTTCATTTGCTTTGCGGATCGCTGCCTCGATCTTTTTAATGTCAAAGGTATCTTCCATTCCGCTTCGTTTGATAATTTTCATATCTTTGTTTTACTCTCCTATCTAATAAACAATTTTCACTATAGTTTCAATTGTAAAAAATTATTTGTCAGGGCAGTGTTCCAACGATTGCTGCCGAGATTTATTATATACAACATATTGTGTTCTTGTCAATATGTATAACTATATTATGTGGAGCATTATGTAAACAAAAAAGGCAGCGGACACCACGCAAACCCAGTATCCATGCTACCTTTATCTATTCTGTACAAAAATACATCAAATAAATCGTCACTTTTTTATGATAGAAGAAAAACACTATATATTGTGGTTTTTCTGCTCTTTTGCACCACTTTTACACTTTCTGCCACAACAGTCTTCCGCCACGCCGATATTTTCCATGATCCGGTCGAGATAATGCTTTAGCTGTTCTGTTTCTTCCTTATGAAAGCCTTTTGTGATGAGCTGCTCCATCTCCCGGATATCTGCATCCGACTTTGCAACCATATTTTTTGCTTTTTCTGTCAGGGAAATCTTTTTTAATCTCGCATCGCAGCTTACGGACTCCCGCACGATCAGTCCTTTCCGCTCCATCAGCTGAAGCATGTTAGAAGCCGTTGCACGGGACACTTTAAATTCCTGTTCAATGTCTTTCTGATAGATTTCCGTATCCGCATGGTCATTCAGGTAACCGAGTGTCCACCGCTGCATTCCTGTGATATCACCCTCATTCTCGATCCTTTTCGCTTCCATCTGCTTATGAATGCGGTTATGAATCAACCTCATTTTATATCCTACACTGTCTTCGTGTCTCATTTTCCTTCTTTTTCCCCTTCAAAAATTCATTGTTGACATTCACAGACGAATGCCGTATAAATATATAGTTAGCACACTAACAAATAAAAATCAACAATAATTTAGAAAAGGATGTGAAAATATGTTAAAAACTCTTGGAGCACAAATAAAAGAGTTTAAAAAGGACTCTTTTCTTACTCCGGTCTTCATGATCTTAGAAGTTCTCATGGAGACGGTCATTCCTCTCATGATGGCATCCATTATCGATAACGGTGTGGAAAAGGGCGATATCCATCATATCTACGTGATGGGCGGTCTGATGATCGTGACTGCCTGTGTCTCTCTTTTTGCAGGTGTGATGGGGGGAAAATACGGTGCGAGAGCCTCTACCGGTTTTGCCCGCAACTTAAGAAAGGCAATGTATGAAAATATCCAGACATTCTCTTTCTCCAATATTGACAAATTCAGCACCGCAGGGCTTGTCACAAGACTGACCACAGATGTCACCAACATCCAGATGGCTTATCAGATGATCCTGCGCATGTGCGTCCGCGCACCGATCACTCTGGTCTGTGCCATGATCATGGCTTTTTTTATTAATGCAAAACTTGCCTGTATCTACCTCGCAGCAGTGATCTTACTTGGTATCATACTTGCTTTTATCACAGTCAGGGCTCATAAATATTTTACCCAGGTATTTCCGAAATATGATGACTTAAACGCATCTGTCCAGGAAAATGTCTCTGCGATCCGCGTGGTAAAAGCCTACGTCCGTGAAGATTTTGAAAAGGACCGTTTCAAAAAAGCAAGTGAAAATATTTACAAAATGTTTGTCAAAGCAGAGGGCGTTATCGTATTTAATAATCCTGTCATGATGGCTGCCGTGTATACCTGCATCATCCTGATCAGTTGGATCGGTGCCAAAATGATCGTGGTAAATTCTCTTACCACCGGTGAATTGATGAGCCTTCTCACTTACTGCATGAACATTATGATGAACCTCATGATGCTCTCCATGGTTTTTGTCATGATCACCATGAGTATCGCAAGTGCTGAGCGTATCTGTGAAGTATTAAATGAGAAGAGTGATATCACAAACCCGGAAAACCCGGACCATGAAGTAACCGACGGAAGCATCCGATTTGACCATGTGACATTCCGATACAATAAAACCTCTGATACCCCTGTTTTGGACGATATCAATCTCTCCATCGCCTCAGGCGAGACCATCGGTATCATCGGTGGAACGGGAAGTTCGAAATCTTCCTTAGTCAACCTGATCAGCCGTCTGTATGATGTATCGGCTGGTGCCGTCTACGTTGGCGGTAAAGATGTCCGCTCCTACGACCTTGACACACTTCGTAACGAAGTGTCTGTGGTATTGCAGAACAACGTTCTTTTCTCCGGTTCCATCTATGACAATCTCCGCTGGGGAAACCCGGATGCAACCGATGAACAATGCCGGCATGCCTGCGACCTTGCCTGCGCTTCCGAATTTATCAACCGTTTTCCGGATGGCTATAACACGCATATTGAACAGGGTGGTTCCAATGTCTCCGGTGGACAGAAACAGCGTCTGTGTATCGCAAGAGCACTGTTAAAGGACCCGAAAATTTTAATTTTAGACGACAGTACCAGTGCGGTTGATACGGCAACCGATGCAAAAATCCGTAAGGCATTTGCCGAAGAGATCCCAAATACGACAAAACTTATCATTGCGCAGCGGATCTCCTCTGTCATGAATGCAGACCGCATCATTGTATTGAACAACGGCGTTGTGGACGGCTTCGGTTCCCATGAAGAACTTATGGAAACAAATGCGATTTACCGCGAAGTATATGAATCCCAGACACAGGGAAGCGGTGATTTTGATGAAGGAGGTGCAAAATAATGGCAGAAAAAAATCATGGACCTATGCGTGGCAATGCACGCGGACCAAGACCAAATGTTGCAAATCCGGGAAAACTACTGCTGCGCCTGCTCTCTTATATTTTTAAGAACTATGGCTTTGCATGTATCGTTGTCGTGATCTGCCTGTTTATCACTGTTTTTTCGAGTGTACAGGGTACCTTATTCATGCAGACACTGATCGACGATTACATCATTCCATTAACAAAACAGGCCTCCCCTGATTTCACGGAACTCGCCCATGCGATCGGACGCGTTGCAATTTTCTATGCGTGTGGTGTGCTTGCTTCCTTTGCACAGTCCAAAATTATGGTATACGTCACACAGGGAACACTCCGGAACTTAAGAAACGATATGTTCATCCATATGGAAGGACTCCCGATCCGTTACTTTGACACTCACCCACATGGTGATATTATGTCAACCTATACGAACGATATTGATACCCTGCGCCAGATGATCAGTCAGAGTATCCCGCAGGTTTTAAACAGTGCGGTTACGATTGTCAGTGTCCTTGGCGCCATGATCGTTTTAAACATCCCACTGACGATCATCACACTTTTTATGGTTGGAGTCATGCTCTATGCCACCAAAGTGGTAGGTGGCGCCAGTGCCAAGTACTTTATCGCCCAGCAGCGTGATATTGCCACGGTCAACGGTTATATTGAAGAGATGATGAATGGTCAGAAGGTAGTAAAGGTCTTTACCCATGAGGAAGAAAGTATTGCAGACTTCAACAAGCTGAATGACCAGTTATTTGAAAGTGCTGATAACGCGAACAAATTTGGTAATATCTTAATGCCGATCAATGCACAGCTTGGAAATGTAAGTTATGTTCTGGTCGCCTTAGTCGGCGGCATCCTCGCCCTGGAAGGTGTAGGCGGTTTCACCCTCGGTAAACTGGCAAGCTTCCTCACATTCAATAAGAGCTTCAGCCAGCCGATCAACCAGTTAAGCATGCAGATCAACAATATCGTCATGGCGCTTGCAGGTTCCGAGCGAATCTTCAATCTGCTGGATGAAAAACCGGAAACGGACGATGGATACGTGACTTTAGTGCGTGCGAAAAAGGAAAATGGCCAGATTACAGAGTGCAGCGAGCGTACCGGAATGTGGGCTTGGAAGCATGTGCATCAGGCAGACGGTTCTGTCGACTACATTGAGTTAAAGGGTGATGTGGTATTTGATGATGTCGATTTTGGATATAATCCTGACAAAATGGTTCTGCACAACGTAAACCTTTTTGCCACTCCCGGACAGAAGATCGCTTTCGTTGGAAGTACCGGTGCCGGAAAAACAACGATCACAAACCTGATCAACCGGTTCTACGATATTCAGGATGGCAAGATCCGCTACGACGGCATTAACATTAATAAGATCAAAAAAGACGACCTGCGTCATTCCCTTGGAATCGTATTGCAGGATACCCATCTATTTACCGCAACTGTAATGGAAAATATCCGTTACGGAAAACTGGATGCGACAGACGAGGAAGTCATCGCTGCTGCAAAACTTGCAAATGCAGACACCTTCATCCATCAGCTTCCGGATGGCTACAACACATTGCTGACCGGAGACGGCGCAAACTTAAGCCAGGGACAGCGCCAGCTGCTTGCGATCGCCCGTGCCGCCATTGCTGATCCTCCTGTCCTGATCCTCGATGAGGCAACCTCCTCCATCGATACCAGAACGGAAAAGATCGTACAGGATGGTATGGATAAACTGATGCGCGGACGTACGACTTTTGTCATCGCACACCGTCTCTCCACTGTCCGCAACAGTGACTGTATCATGGTCTTAGAGCAGGGGCGCATCATTGAACGCGGCAGCCATGAGCAGTTGATGGAAGAACATGGAAAATACTATCAGCTTTATACCGGAAATCTGGCTGAGTAATATCTGACCGGCGTTCCGTAACGTAATGTTGCAGATTTTGTGGTGCTTTTATGGGTTGTGAAGGGGCAAATATAAGCGTCCTCTCACAAGGCATATCATATATG
>ENA-USUK01000395-USUK01000395.1-human-gut-metagenome-genome-assembly--contig:-NODE-395-length-34799-cov-32.403203_pt1 | contig 34799 bp, 25 predicted proteins | sample MGYA00250062_ERZ773400 | MGnify/ENA primary metagenome ERZ773400 (study PRJEB29103, sample SAMN06111961) | human gut metagenome | biome: human gut; feature: ankylosing spondylitis patient; material... | reverse complement strand
TTTCCTCTCTGAAAAATAAATGTTTTTATTGCTTATTATCCGCACCCAAAAAGTTGCATTTATAAGTTGAACTCAAGCATTTATAAGTTGAACTCAAGTATCTTTATGATGTCGCGGCTAAGACCAAGGTATATATCAGGAATATATCCGATTTGATGCAGCAGTACGGGAAAATTGAAAATATAACTTCTTTGCAGGAAGATGTCATTATTGCTTTTCATCTGAACGGGCTTGTATCCTTGAATTCGTCAAAGGAATATAGGGAAGAGGTGATAGACCGTAGTGTTAGGATTTTTTCGATGACTAAAGACCGGTATAATGACATAGTCTGGGTAGGTACCGACGGGCAGGGTGTCTTGATGTTGACAAAAAATAACTCAATAGCTCAGACTTTGGAGTTGACCCGCCTGTCTCCTTTATTAAAGCGACAGGTGAGAAGTATTGCTACTGACCGCTATGGAGGATTGTGGTTTGGTACGAAAGGGGATGGATTGATACATATACCTGAATATGAAAAAAATTGGGGTAAAAAGGAGGCGGTGGAATTGTATTCTGGTAGCTCCCGTCAGGCCTTGTCTGATTATCTGCCATGGGAAAATGATAATCGTGTATTTTCGATTCATGAAAGTCAGTTTCATGATGGAATGTGGATTGGGGGAACCAATGCGAACTTACTTTATTTCTATTCATTTGAGCAATCAAGAATGATTAAGGTAGAAGGCTTCGATACGAAAGGTAACACTGTAGAAATAAAAGGAGTATATGAGGAAGATGCTTCTACTTTATGGGTCTCGGTCAATATGCTTGGACTTGTCCGTTTGAAAGTAGATTTTAAAGGAGATCAGATTCGAATAACCGATCAGAAAGAAAAAATAATATATAGGGGTAACAATGATGCGTATCTTGTATTCTTTTCTATGACGAATCAGGGTGATTCTGTATTATGGCTAGGTGACAGAGGCAAGGGACTTGTCAGATATAATATAAAAGATAATACGTATAAACTTATTTCATTTCAGCAGAAACTAAATCGTCCGGTAGATGATGTATTGTCTTTCTGTCAGTATGATGAGAATAAGTTCTATATAGGTACTTCTACAGGAGTTGTTTCTATGAAATATGAGGAAGACAGTGTACGGGCAATAAGCTATATCGGACAAGAACATGGCCTTTCGAATGACATGATTCATGGAATTTTGTCCGATAAGAATGGTTTTCTTTGGATGAGTAGTAACAAAGGATTAAATAAATACAATCCTATGAACGGAAGAATTCATACCTTTTACGGGAATGGCATACATATTGAAGAGTTTAGTGATGGTGCATATTATAAATGTCCTTATAGCGGACGACTTTTCTTTGGTGGGGTAAACGGATTGTTGTATCTGTCTGATAATTCTACGGCTGTTTATAGTCCATTTCAAAATATAGTGCTACGCGATTTTTGGATAGAGAATAAAAGAGCTTTCTCACCAAATTATGAGGAAGATGGTCGGAATGGATGGGAAATAGATGGTGAAAAGGTATTTTTCAGATTTAATTTTATTGTACCTGATTTTGTCGGGGGAGAGAATATTGAATATTCTTATATGTTGGAAGGATATGACGCGGATTGGTCGGTATTTAGTAAGACAAATGATGTAACCTATTCGAGTGTTCCTCCTGGTAAATATATGTTTAAGGTGCGTTATAAGAGGGATATAAATGAAAATAATGAGAAGATATTGATGATTCCTATTTATATTACTACGCCCTGGTATAAATCTCCTTTGTTATATATAGGACTAGTTATTTTACTATTCCTTCTTGTCGGGACTATATTACATTTTTTCCCTTCTTTTAATCCGGTTGATGTTTTTGTGGGAAAGGGTCATATAGATGATTCTAAAGTGGATATCGAAGAGACGTCTCAGGAGGTGATGTATTATGGTGTACGGTTTACGATACATAGTGTGGAACAGATGGATGTGTTGGAGAAATTTGTAGCGATAGTGGAAAATAATTTGGATAATGAAGAATTAGGAATTCCATTTATTGCGTCTGAATTGAATTTGAGTACTCGTCAATTCTATCGTAAGTTTAATGAAATGACAGCCGATATCTCTCCTAATGAATTCATAAAATTGTGTCGACTTGAAAAGGCTGCTGACTTATTAAAGAATACCAGTTTATCTATATTGGAAATTATTTCTATGATTGGAATTAATAGTCGCTCTTATTTTTACAAAGAATTTATCAAGAAATTTGGTTGTACTCCGAAAGATTTTAGGAATACACCTTCATTGGGTGACGAGACAAATGATAGAAAATAGAAATAATTCTGTCATTTCTTTGATTTTATATCTGTCTCAAAAGAGTATTGTAATGTGCTCTTTTGAGACATTATTTTTCTATTTAATTGATTATCAGTAGTGTAAAAGAGGACAAGTTGGTTGTTATGATATTTTTATGACATTTTAAAACTTCTCTCTTTTTTGGCAGTAAGCGGGACATTGAACGGGCTTGTTTTTCGTTTCTTTGCATCATAAGAAAGAATCATGCATGATGGATTCTGACACTTAGCGTAAGCAACCCAAAATTTAATAATATGAAAATATCTCTTCAGTCTTTTTTATTAGCAATTAGTGTATCTGCTTTGATATCGTGTGCTCAAAAGAATTTATCTACAGAGAAAGATATAATCCCTTCTCCGGTAGAAATAATAAAGAGCGATGGACTGTTCACTTTTAAATCTGGAATGTCATTATATATTAATGATAAGAATTTAGCTCCAGCTCATACGCTTTTGCAAAATTCTTTGGAAATAGATTTGGTGGAGAGTCATGAAGAGCTATCAGCTTCCATTGTATTGCGAATGATTGAAGGAATGAAAGAGGGTGGGTATCATCTTTCAGTAAATAATGATAGACTTCTTCTTGAGGCCTCAGATTATTCGGGTATTGTGGCTGGTATTTCTACCATACGTCAGCTTTTGCCGATAGAAGCAGAGTCGGGTTTGTCTATTCCTAATGTAGAAATAACTGACTATCCTCACTATCAGTGGAGAGGGATGCATTTAGATGTTTCCCGGCATTTTTATTCTAAGAAAGAAGTAATGAAACTGCTGGATCTGATGTCCCTTTATAAGTTTAATAAATTTCATTGGCATCTGACGGATGATCAGGGATGGAGAATTGAAATCAAAAAATATCCTCTATTGACAGAAAAAGGAGCCTGGAGAAAATATAATGACCAGGACCGTACATGCATGCAATTAGAGAAATCGATGCGTAATCCGGATTATGCTATACCGACAGACAAAACATCTGTCATTGAAGGTGATACTATTTATGGAGGTTTCTATACTCAAGATGAAATTAAGGAAGTGGTAAATTATGCGGCGGAAAGAGGAATTGATGTAATTCCAGAAATTGATATGCCGGGACATTTCTTAGCTGCTATACAGCAATACCCTGATATTGCTTGCGACGGACTTATTGGCTGGGGGCAAGTATTCTCTTCACCGATATGTGTGGGAAAGGATTCTACACTGGAATTTTGCAAAAATATCTGGCGTGAAGTTTTTCAAATGTTTCCTTATGAATACGTGCATTTGGGGGGAGACGAGGTAGATAAAACCAACTGGAATAAATGCAAAGATTGCCAGAAAAGAATGAAATCTGAGGGGCTGGCTACCCCTGAAGCTTTACAGGCATGGTTTGTCAGGGAGATGGAAGCCTTTTTCTTGCAAAACGGGAAACGGCTCGTTGGCTGGGATGAAGTGGTAGAAGACGGTTTGTTAGATAAAAGTGTGATTTCCTGGTGGAGAAGCTGGTGCACGGATGCGGTTCATAAAGCTACAGCTGCTGGTATGAAAACGATAATCTGCCCGAATTCTCATTTGTATTTTGATTATGAGCAAAAATCTGATTTCTTGAAGAAAATATATGACATGGATGTGGTGCCTTCTGGACTGTCGGATACACAGAAATCACTCGTGTGGGGAGTACAGTGTAATGTCTGGACAGAATGGATTCCGACCATGGAACGGATGGAGTATATGGTTTTTCCGCGTATGATGGCGGTGAGTGAGATTGCTTGGTGCGAGAAATCCAGATTGAATGATTATAAAGCTTTTGAGCAACGGGTAATGAATCAGGTGAAACGCCTTGACAAGCTGAGTGTGAATTATCGGATTCCTGATCTGACAGGTTTTTATGATCGTAATGTATTTGTTGATAAAGGAGAGTTTAAAGTCGATTGTATTATGCCGCAGGTGGAGATTCGCTATACAATGGATGGAACTGATCCTTCCAGTGAATCAGCATTGTATACCACTCCTGTTACCGTAACAAAGGATACTGAATTTAAATTTAGAGCTTTCCGTCCGGATGGTACATACGATAAATTATATACAGCCAGTTTTGTGAAAGAAGCTGTTCGTCCGGCGTTGAAGGTTACAGAGAATTTAAAACCTGGTTTGAATGTGGCTTTGTATGATTTTTCTGGTAATAAATGTGCCGACATAGCTTCTTCTAAGCTGATTAAGACTTATGTGAGTGAACGCATTGCTTATCCGGAAGGAAAAGCCGGTAATTTGGCTATGGTATATAATGGTTATCTGGAGGTTCCGTCAGACGGTGTTTATACATTCTCACTGCTTTCGGATGATGGTAGTATCTTGAAATTGGATGATCAGGTGTTGATTGAGAATGATGGGTTACATTCTCCTGCAGAACGTAGCGCGCAGGTGGCACTTGCTGCAGGTAAACATAAACTGGAACTTTCTTATTTTGATTATTTCGGCGGTGTGTTGACGTTGTATCTCATTAATGAGGAAGGAGAAAAAACTGAATGTCCATCAGAATGGTTAAAACATGAATAGAGTAAAGAGGACTTTGTAGCAAAGGCCTGAGTTATAGGGAAGGCACATTGTTTAAGTTCGCATTGTATATGAGTTTTTTTGATAGGTGTTTTTAATATATTGATAATTATCTGATTATGTCGTGATTATAGTCTGGTTATAGTGCTATATGATGACATGAGAAGGAGTTTAAACCTTATTTTTAGTATGTTTCGGAAAATATATTTTTGCTTGCTTGCCGGACTGCTCTCTTCTCCGGTATTTGCTCAACAAAAGGCAGTAGATTATGTAAATCCAATTATTGGGACCAATGGGATGGGACATACTTTCCCTGGCGCTTGTGTACCTTTGGGCTTGATACAGCTTAGTCCGGATACTGATACCATTCCTCATAATGTAAATGGAGAATACCAGAAGGACGTATATAAGTATTGTGCCGGTTATCAATATTCAGATCCTACCATTGTCGGGTTTAGTCATACACATTTAAGCGGTACGGGACACTCCGACTTGGGGGATATGTTGATTATGCCGACGGTGGGAGAGCTGAAACTGAATCCAGGACGTGCTTCTTATCCGGATGAAGGATACCGTTCGCGTTATAATCACTCCACTGAGCACGCATCGGCTGGATATTATGAAGTAGAGCTGGAAGATTATAAGATAAAGGCTCAGCTTACAGCTACTCCTCGTGTCGGTATTCATAAATATACTTACCCTTCTTCTGACGGGCGTATTGTTCTCGATTTGAATCACGGCATTTATAATTATGATGGAAAGGTGCTCTGGAGTCATCTGAGGGTGGAAAATGATACGTTGCTGACCGGTTATCGGATAACCAACGGATGGGCCCGGACGAACTATACGTATTTTGCCATTTCTTTCTCACAGCCGATAAAAGATTACGGGTATGTAGATAAAAAGAAACCGGTTTATACGGGTTTCTGGAGACGTTTTAAGATGGATCGTAACTTCCCGGAAATAGGCGGACGTGCTGTGGTTTCTTATTTTAATTTTGACACTTCTTCCGATAAGGAGCTGGTGGTAAAAGTGGCTCTTTCGGCTGTCAGCACGGAGGGGGCGCTGAAAAATTTATTGGCAGAAGTTGGTGGAAAAAGCTTTGAGCAGGTAGTAGCGGAAGCGTCAGAAGCCTGGAATGAGAAGCTGGAGCTGTTTGAAATAGAAGGAACGGAAGACCAGAAGGCCATGTTCTATACTTCGCTGTATCATACGATGATTAATCCGTCTGTGTATATGGATGTGGACGGTTATTATCGAGGACTTGATCATAATGTGCATCGGGCGGATGGATTTACCAATTATACGATTTTTTCTTTATGGGATACCTATCGTGCGGAACATCCGTTCTTGAACCTGGTAACCCCTTTGCAAAATGCAGATATGGTAAAGTCCATGATTGCACATCAGCAGCAGAGTGTACATAAAATGCTGCCGGTATGGAGCCTGATGGGAAATGAAAACTGGTGCATGAGTGGGTATCATGCCGTGCCTGTACTGGCTGATGCCATAGCCAAGAAGGTTGTAACGGAAAAAGAGGCAGCCTTGCAGGCGATGGTAGAAACATCGAATGTTGATTATTATGACCATCTGGATGACTACAAGGAACTGGGATATATTCCTTTTGAAAAGAGCAGTACGGCAGTTTCCTCTACCCTGGAGTTTGCGTATGACGACTGGGCTATCTATCAGACGGCCTTGCAGGCTGGCAAAGAAGATATTGCCAAGAAATATTATGCCCGTGCCTTGAATTACCGTAATGTGTTTGATAAGAAAAGAGGCTTTGCCTGTCCACGTGATGCGAAAGGGAACTTTAAGGCGGATTTTGATCCTTTGCAGACACATGGGGAAGGTTTTATTGAAGGGAATTCATGGAATTTCTCTTTTCATGTACCTCATGATGTATACGGTGTGATGGACTTGATGGGAGGAGAGAAAGTTTTCCTGAATCGTCTGAATGAGCTTTTTGAGATGCATCTTCCAAAGAAATATTATGAAAAGAATGAGGATATTACGGAAGAAGGCCTGATAGGTGGTTATGTGCACGGCAATGAACCCAGTCATCACATTCCTTATCTGTATGCCTGGACCTCACAACCTTGGCGGACACAGTACTGGACACGTGAGATTGTAGACCGGATGTATCGCAATGATATTAACGGGTTAGGAGGAAATGATGACTGCGGTCAGATGTCAGCCTGGTACATGTTTACGGTGATGGGCTTTTATCCTGTTTGTCCTGGGACAGACCAGTATGTGCTTGGTGCTCCTTATTTCCCTTATTTGAAATTGCAGCTTCCTAATGGAAATACATTGGAAATCAAAGCACCTGGGGTGAGTGATAGTCAGCGTTATGTACAGTCGTTGATTATTAACGGAAAGAAATATGAGAAATTGTACATAACTCATGCGGACCTGTTAAAAGGTGGTGTATGGGAGTTTAAGATGGGAGCCTCTCCAAATAAAAAGAGAGGACAGAAAGCGGAATATAAACCTTATTCATTAACTAACGGAATTAAGTAAATTATGAAAGCACAATTGTTACTGATTAGTATTTTTTTAGGACTGGCCGGGATTTCGGCTTGTGCCGGACAAAAAGCCATTTCAGAGGAAAAGACAGCAGATATTTGGAAAGATTATCCTGTGGGGCATATTGTATTTGATGACCAGGCGCCCGAGACAGAAGGCTCAAAGGTCTACCATCGTATTGTGACTCATCCGCAGGATTACATTGCAGAACAGGCTCGTACGGTGTTAGCCACATTGTATGATGCTCCGTCGGACAGCATTGTTCCAGTAGATACCATTCACTATTCGTTGCAGGATATAGAAGGAGTCTCGGCTAAGGATGGTGGAAATGGGGTAGTAAGTATCTTCTATAGTACCCGTCATATTGAAAAATCGTTTGCTGCTAATGACACGGCAAAATTGTTTTTCGAAACCAGAGGTGTTCTGCTGCATGAACTGACTCATGCCTATCAGTTGGAACCGCAAGGAATAGGAAGCTATGGAACCAACCGTGTGTTCTGGGCCTTTATTGAGGGTATGGCTGACGCCGTACGTGTGGCAAATGGTGGCTTTACTCCGGCTGACCGTCCGAAAGGAGGAAATTATATGGACGGATATCGTACTACAGGATATTTCTTTGTCTGGTTGAAAGACAATAAGGACAAAGATTTCTTGCGCAAGTTCAATCGGAGCACGTTGGAGGTCGTTCCCTGGTCGTTTGATGGAGCGATTAAGTATGCGTTAGGAAATGAGTATGATATAGACAGCTTGTGGCATGAATATCAGGTGGCTGTAGGCGATATTCAGGAATAGTAAAAAACAGTTGGTTATGAAGCGTATTCTTAAAATATTCTTTTTGTGTACAGCTTTGCCGGTGTGTTCGTTTTCAGCTGAAAGTCTGACACAGTATGTCAATCCGATGATCGGAACTGATGGTTACGGCAATGTTTATCCGGGTGCACAGATTCCGTTTGGAGGCATACAGATAAGTCCGGATACGGATGCCAAGTTCTATGATGCAGCGGCCGGATATAAGTATAATCACACTTCCATTCTGGGATTCAGCCTGACACATCTGAGCGGAACAGGAATTCCTGATTTGGGTGATTTCTTGTTCGTACCTGGAACTGGGGAGATGAAACTCGATCCGGGTACACGTGAAAACCCTACAGAAGGTTATCGTTCGCGTTATTCTCATGAGAAGGAGTGGGCTTCTCCTAATTATTATGCCGTAGAACTGTCTGATTACGGTGTGAAAGCTGAAATGACAGCCGGATTACGTAGTGGCATGTTCCGTTTCACCTATCCTAAGTCGGACAAGGCATTTATCATGATTGACATGAACCATACCCTTTGGCAGAATTGTGAATGGTCAAATCTGCGTATGGAGAATGACTCTACCCTGACAGGTTACAAGCTGGTAAAGGGCTGGGGACCGGAACGTCATGTCTATTTTACCGCAGTATTTTCTAAGAAGCTGAAAAACCTGCGTATCATGCAGGATAAAAAGCCGGTTATCTATAATACTTCCCGTTTCCGCAGTTGCTATGAAGCGTGGGGAAAGAATCTGATGGCTTGTATCTCTTTTGCAGCTGAAGAGGGAGAAGAAGTGATTGTGAAGACATCGGTATCGGCTGTCAGCACTGCTGGAGCGACACTGAACTTACAGGAGCTGAACGGTATGACATTCGATGCTTTACGTGAAAAGGGAGTCGGTCTGTGGGAAAAGGAATTGTCCAAGTATCAGATTGAGGCCCAACCGGAAGTGAAGGAAGCTTTTTATACGGCTGCCTATCGTGCAGCGCTGCATCCGTTTGTTTTTCAGGATGCAGACGGCCAGTTCAGAGGGTTGGATAAGAACATTGAGAAAGCCGAGGGTTTTACCAATTATACCGTCTTCTCATTGTGGGATACATACCGTGCCTTGCATCCCTGGTTTAACCTGGTGCATCAGGATGTCAATGCAGATATCGCCAATTCGATGCTGGCCCATTATGACAAGAGTGTGGAGAAGATGCTGCCGATATGGTCTTTCTATGGCAATGAAACCTGGTGCATGATTGGTTACCATGCTGTATCCGTACTGGCAGATATGATTGTGAAGGGCGTAAAAGGTTTTGATTACGAACGTGCCTATGAGGCCATGAAGACTACGGCGATGAACGAACACTATGACTGTCTGCCGGAATACCGTGAGAATGGCTATGTTCCTTTTGACAAGGAAGCTGAATCTGTTTCAAAGACACTGGAGTATGCTTATGATGACTACTGTATTGCGCAGGCTGCCAAGGCACTGGGTAAGACAGAGGATTATAAGTACTTCCTGAACCGTTCGCTTTCTTACCAGACCTTGGTCGATCCGGAAACGAAATACATGCGCGGAAGGGATAGTAAAGGTGAATGGCGTACCCCATTCAGTCCGATAGCCTATCAGGGCCCGGGTTCTGTACATGGATGGGGAGACATCACTGAAGGGTTTACCATGCAGTACACCTGGTATGTGCCTCACGATGTACAGGGATATATCAATCTGGCTGGAAAGAAACTTTTCCAGAAACGGCTGGATGAATTGTTTACTGTAGAATTGCCTGAAGATATTCCTGGCGCTCACGATATCCAAGGACGCATTGGCGGATATTGGCATGGAAATGAGCCTTGTCATCATGTAGCCTATCTCTATAACTATTTAGGTCAGCCTTGGAAATGCCAGTACTGGGTGCGTGAGATTACTTCCCGTTTCTATGGCAATGAGCCGGGCTCGCTGAGTGGAAATGACGACTGCGGTCAGATGTCGGCATGGTATATGTTCAACTGTCTGGGATTTTATCCGGTAGCTCCTTCCAGCAATTTTTATAACATCGGTTCGCCTTGTGTCAAGAGCCTGACGGTGACATTGAGCAATGGCAAGCAGATAAAGATGACTACGGAAGGTTGGTCAGAAGAGGCCGTTTACGTAAAGGACCTGTATGTGAACGGGCAGAAATATACGAAATCTTATTTGCCGTACGACATGGTGAAAGAAGGAGTAACACTACATTTTGTCATGAGTGAAAAGCCTTCTTACAAAAGAGGAGTGGCTAAAGGAGATATTCCTCCTTCTATTTCCTTACCAGGGAAAACAGATGTATATCAAGTAGAAGAATGAAATAGTTTTTAATGTTTAACTTTAAAAGTGAACCTATGAAAGATCTAAAATTAAAAAGAAAGCAATTCAGGTGTATGCGCTTGGTGTATCCGATGGCCTTTCTGTGCTTGTTCTCTTCACCTAGTTGGGCTATTGACAGTTCGGCTATGGCACATGGAGTAGAGCAGTCGAAAGGGATAGTTGTAAAAGGAACAGTCATTGATGAAGATAATCTACCTGTGATTGGAGCTAATATTATGGTAAAAGGAACTAGTTTAGGAACGATTACGGATATGGATGGTAACTTTACATTGACAGTTCCTTATGAAGATGCGGTATTGACAGTTTCTTTTATTGGATATACAACAAAGGATGTTCCTTTAAAAGGACAACGTCAGGTGAATGTTACTTTGGTAGAAGATTCAAAGACATTACAAGAAGTAGTGGTGATTGGTTATGGTTCACAGAAGAAAACGACTTTGACAGGTTCTGTGGCTTCTGTAAATGTGAAAGAGCTTTCTCAAAGTCCGAGTGCTAATATCACCAACGCGTTAGCTGGCCGTTTACCGGGTTTGACAGTGACTCAGTTTGGTGGTGGTGAACCTGGTAAAGACGTCGCAAGTTTTGCCGTACGCGGTTTGTCATCATATAATTCTGGAGCACAATCTCCTATTGTGATTGTGGATGGTGTAGAAAGAAGTCTTTCTAACTTGGACCCGAATGAAATAGAGACATTCTCTATCTTAAAAGATGCTTCGGCTACCGCTGTATATGGTATTCGAGGTGCAAATGGTGTGGTAATTGTGACTACAAAGCGAGGTGTATCGCAGTCAAAGCCGACCGTAGAGTTTAAGGCACAAGTGGGTATGGCAGAACCTGTATCGTACCCTGATTATCTTGGATCGGCCGATTATGCCCGCTTGTACAATCAGGCACTGAAAAATGACAACCCGGGATGGGAAACAGATCCGGCTGTTCAGTCTAAATTATTCTCTGATGAAATGATCAACAATTGGGCACGCGCTAAAGGTGACAATACCGATGGCTTAGGTTATAATATTGATTTGTTTGACTATGCCTTCCGTCCGGCTATTCAGCAGAATTATACCTTGTCGTTACGTGGAGGTAGTGAGCGTGCTCGTTATTTTGCTATGATTGGTTATTTTAATCAGGATGGAAACTATCGGTATTCAGACTTGAATGACGCTTACAGTACGAATGGTGGTTTTAAACGCTATAATTTACGTACAAGTTTGGATATTGATATCACTAAGAATTTCTATGTAAGTGTTAACCTTGGTGGACAGATTACAGATATGAATGAATCGGGAGGAGGCTCTGGAAATATCATTTTTACAGCTAACACCACTCCTCCAATTTATCCGGTAGTATTGGAACGGAATGGTCATCCGAGCAATGAAACTTACTATACGGATCATCCGAATGGCCTTTTATTTGGTGATAGCCAGTACACAAAGAACATTTTAGGAGAAATTGCTTATATGGGTTACAAGACGACTCACAAGATTAATTTCCAAGGAAACTTTGTAATTGGGCATAAACTGGACTTTATTACGAAAGGTCTGAAAGTAGAAGGTATGTTCTCTTATGACATTGAAGAAACGCATGCCATTGACCGGTCTATTCCTCGAAAAGTAGCCAATAATGAAGAGTATGGTGGATATGCCACATTCTATCCAAGTGAAGGACTGGGTATTTATGCTACTCCAGATAGAGTAAGATATAGCGGTGCTTATACTCCGGCTATATCTAACTTTACAGTAGACAATACGAAACAGAACAGCTATCAGGCTAGTATGGCTATTGCACGTGTATATATGCAGGCAAAGTTAGATTATCAGCGTAGTTTTGGTGGTCACAATGTTTCAGGAATGTTTACGATGCATCGTTCACAGCGTACAATAGGAAATGAGGTTGCTTACCGTTATCAGGGATTTGCAGCACGTGCTACCTATGACTATGAGAATAAATATTTGTTTGAAGCTAATGTCGGTATCAATGGTTCTGAGAACTTTAGTAAGGCACATCGTTACGGCGTATTTCCGTCATTCTCTATCGGATGGGTGCCAACGGAAGAACGTTTTATGAGTGGTACTAAAGGATGGTTGGATCACTTGAAACTAAGAGGTTCTGTCGGTTGGGTTGGTAACGACCAGGGAATTGGGCGATTCTTGTATGTTCAATATTATAATGGAACCAACGCAAGCTCTTGGAATACAGGAACAAACTATAACCAGTCTATGGGAGGTGGTTTGCAGGAAGGCGATTTAGCAAATCCTGATTTGACATGGGAGCGAGGAATTAAGTATAATGCAGGTATTGACATGAATATGCTGAATAGCCGTTTAAGCTTGTCAATTGATGCATTCTATGAGAAACGTTGGGATATTATTACGAATACGGGAGGTAGCGATGTAGTGGGTATTCCTGATATCTTCGGAAAAACATCTTCTTATGTAAATGCAGGAACGGTAATTAATCGTGGTTTTGATTTGGAATTAGGATGGAACGACAGAATAGGACGTAATTTTAACTATTATATCCGTTTTAATGCAGGGTTTGCCCGTAATAAAATCTTAGATATGATGGAAATTGACCGTGCTGTTCCTTGGATGCAACGTACAGGACATCGGGTAGGTGAATATTTTGTATACGAAGTAGACCATTTTGTAAAAGATCAGGCTGAGGCTGATAAACTGAATGCAATGAATGATGGAGCTGGATTCCAGCCTTGGGGTACATTATCACCAGGTGATGTGGTATATAAAGATTTAAATAATGATGGGAAAATAGATGATCAGCATGATATGAAGGCAATGGGAAATCCGAAGACTCCAGAATTGCAGTTTGGTATTCCTTTGGGCTTGTCTTATAAAGGCTGGGATTTGAGCGTGCTTTTCCAAGGAGCAGCTTTGACGTCATTACAGTTAAGCGGTCCGGCTGTATGGGATTTCCCGGTAATGGGCGCGCAGGGTAATAATATGGGTAAAGTAAAAGCTATGCACTTGGATTCATGGACACCAGATAATCCGGATGCATCGTATCCAGCCCTTCATTTAGGCAACCATCCGAACAACAAGAATGCATCTAGTAGTTTATTCTTGTATGATGCTTCTTACTTGCGTTTGAAAAATATTGAAATAGGTTATTCTTTGCCGCAGAAGTTGATTCAAAAGGCGCACCTGCAGCAGGTACGTTTCTATGTACAAGGTATGAACTTGCTGACCTTTGATAAACTGGGTGATGTGAATATGGATCCGGAAACGGGTAATGGAAACGGTTCATGGTATCCTATTCAGAGAATCTATAATTTTGGAGTAAATGTTACATTCTAATTTGAAAAGCAATGAAATTTAAGAAATATATATTAGCTTGTCTTACAGTGGGAGGATTATGCTTATTGACCCCTTCATGTAGTGATTATTTGGAAAGAGAAGACGATGGAAAGCTTCAGGAAGCTGAAGTGTTTTCTCGCTATACTAAAGTAAATGAGCTGGTTACACAGTTATATACAGATATGTATCTGAACAGCTTGGGGTTTAATACAATTTATAGCCACAATATCGGAACATTATGTGATGAGTTGGAGTTTAATAAGGCGGATGCTGATGCACCTTATAAAATTCTGAATGGAGAGCTAAGTTCTGACCCGACTTCAATAGGTAACATATATGGTGGTTCTGGATTTGGTTGGTGGTGGACCTTCTATCAGTCTATACGAAAAGCAAATAAAATTATTTGGGGGGTTGAAGAATATAACACACCAGATCATCCTTCTTCTCCGGGTCTATTAAGTAAGCGAATAGGTGAGGCTTATTTCTTTAGGGCGTATTATCATTATTTGATTCTTCGCTGGCATGGAGAAATGGTGTATAGTGATCGGTTGTATTCTTTGGAGGAGGATCCCTCTACATATGCGGTGCGTGAATCAGTTCATACAAGTGTGGAAAAATTGTGTGCTGATTTGGATGAGGCTGCGAGTCGTTTACCGGTTAGACAAGAAGGTGAAGAGTTCAATCGAATTGATAAAGGAGCTTGTTTGGCGTTAAAAGCAATTGTACGTTGGATTGTAGCACAACCATTATACAATGGCGGTCTTAGAGATGCGGATGGTAATCCTACCGGTATCTCTCCATTGGGTGATTCAGATACCCGTGTAGGTGCTCAGGAATATAAAGAATATAAACAGGAACGCTGGCAGAATGCATTGAAAGCTGCCGAAGAGTTTATGGAAGTTGTAGATATGGGTCGGTATAAACTCTATAAACAATACGATGAAACAGAGTTTGTGGCTAATTCTGGAGATAAAGTATACAAACGTCTGGAAGAAATGTTCAGAGATAACCTTTTCTATAATAATGAAGTTATTTTGACATTATTGAATAGTAAAGATACACGTTGGATTCAAGATAACATACCGGAGTCGTACGGAAGCGGGCAGACACGAAATCAACCTACCCAGGAGCAGGTGGATCAATATGAGGTGATTGATGGCGATTATGGATATGATATCTATACATCTTCTAGTTATGATGATAAAAATCCTTATGTAAATCGTGACCCTCGCTTTTATAGAGATATTGTTTATATGGGTGCTGTGCTGATGGGCAAAGAATATAATGTGGCTGAAGGTAGTGCTGATGCATTAGTGAATAGTTCAGTACGTGATACTCGTAGCACTCGTACAGGGTATGCTTTACGTAAGTTTGTACAAAATGACTGGACTATTAATGCCAATATTTCAAGTATGCATTTCCCATTGATTCGTTTGCCGGAGTTGATGCTGATTTATGCGGAAGCTTTGAATGAAACTGATGGAGATGTGAATACAATGAAATCTATGTTGAATCAGATTCGTGAGCGTGCGTTCATGAAACCGGTTCCACCAATATTTGATACAGATAAGAAGGTGCGTCGTGAATATATTGATCGCGAACGACGGGTAGAGTTGTTCTTTGAAAATAATCGTTATTTTGCTTTACGTTATAAAGGCATTATAACTAACCCTGTTGAAGAGAACAAAGAAGAACAGTATTTGGCTATGCCAGAAGATACTCGTGCACAGAGATGGTTTGATGAGAAGAAGATGCAATATCCTCAGACACAGCACTACATACATGGTATGAAACCTGTGTTGGATGAAAATGGAGCAATTAAGGTAGGTGGAAAGTCTTATCGTATGGAACGCTTTGAAGGGCAACAATTGAATCCGAGACGTGTGACTTATCGTGATTACTTCTTCCCAATAAACTCCAATGAAATTGCAAAAACACCTTCTTTGAAGCAAAATCCGGGATGGTAAAGTGTAACCTAAAAACTAATTGATTATGAAATTATTGAAGAATTTTATATGTATCGCTTTAATGAGCATGGCAATGGGGGCATGCGATTGGTATAGTGACCCGTTGGAATTGGTGTATCCAGGTACAGATTTGAGTGGTAATAAAGACGACAATAAGGAGTCAGAACTGATTAAGGATGTTGAGCAAGTACTTGCAACTAGTGCAGATGAGGTCTGGAAAATTGCGAAGGAAAATGTTACGGTATATCTTTTCTTTAATGTGGAGGAAGGTAAATATCAGATGAAATCTACGGTTAATCCGAAGTTGGTTTCTTATGAATATAAAACTTCAGTCAATGATGAGGAGAATGTAGTACTTTCATTTGCTGGATCAGATTTAAAGACAATTTTAGGTGATGAGACTTTTGTGGTAACGAGTGCAAAAATAAGTAGCATTACTTGTAAGGGACAAGAATCTAATACGGAGTATGTGTGGAAACGTACAGCCCGTTCAGAGATGGATGCGCTGATGACTGAAGAAGAGAAAGTAGAATCCTTGTTAGCTTCTGTGGAAGAAGGTGGAGGTTGGAAAATAGATTTGGTTAATGCTTGTTACTTTATTTTTGATACAGAACAGAAGACTGTAATAACTAAATCGGAACGTGAACCTCAAAATGTTTCTGGAACTTATTCTTTAGTCTTGAATAATGAAGGAAAGGTTGAACTGACTTTGGTACAATCGCATTTTGAAACACTGACTAAGGAGAATGTGCTGGTGGTAACAGAGTATAATGAGAATTCTATTACCTGGCAGGGTAAGTCGAATGGTACTTCTTATATAATGACTAAAGTGACAAAAGCAGAAATGGATAATATTAAGACACCAGAACAACAATTGATTGAAAAGATGTTTGCTCAAGGATGGGGCTCAGGTGTAATTCGTTCAGCTTCTGATGGAAACTTTGCAGCTTATTATTATGTCACGAAAGATGACCATACTGTTCATTTCTTAAGTTATGCGAATAAAACTGTAGTACGAGAAAATATAGTTGCCACTGTAACAGAAGAAGGTGTATTGACTTTCCAAAAGCCTATAACAGTAAGCGGTAGTTCATTGTCTGCTATTAAGGTGAAAGAAGATGGAGTAGAATTAGTAGGTCTGACTGCAGAAAGTAAATTGGTTGGAAATGTTTCTTATGGAAAGGATAAGACCAGTTTATATAAGATGGTAGATTGGATTAAACTGCCAGGTGGAGGTCAGCCTCAGTTTAAAAATGCAAGATGCATCTTAAGTGCTAATCTGGAAGCTGAATATAATAGAGTTCCTGCATTTGATTTCCCGATATTTGAATGGAATGGAGATTGGACTTCAATCGTGATATATGCAGATAATTATTATTTTATGCTTTATCAGGGTGGCAATATGACTCCAATTGAAGGTACAGATATTATCCGATTTAATAAAGATGCAGGGTTAGCTCCAGGTTATGGTTCGGATATAAATAAAGTAAAATCTGACTATCCTAATATTTATGGTTTCTTATTTGATGAAGATCATATCATTGTGAGAAGCAATGAAACACCTGAGGCAGGTTTATATGTGTTCAGTATTTCAAGCGACAGTTTTGTATATTGGCCGCAACCCGTTTTTCAATAATAATTAGTAAATAAAAATGAAAGATATGCGTACACTATTAATATGTTTGATGGCTTTAGGCTTGTTTACAACAAGTTCTTGCGTAAATGAAGGTGGACAGGTTTTTGGAGAACTTCCTGAAGGTGTAGTTCCTGTAAGTGGGGAGGCTTTGGAGGCTAGAGGTGCCATTTATAACAAAGATTTGAATGAATTGAAGATTATGTGGCAGACCACAGCTGATGCCAAATCTTATAAAGGTGTAGAAGTCTCTTTTATGGCTTTGAACGGACTTTCTAAATCAGTAAAGATCATGGCAAATCCTAATTTTGCCAGTTCTTATGATTATTTTACCGTGGTAACCAAAAATCCTAGTACAGTACAGTATCGTTGTATTTGGAATAAAGATGGAGCAGAGGAGGTGAGTGAATGGGCTTCCGCAGAAAACCTGACCTTGACTAATGTGACTTCGTCAGAAGTATTTTTTGATATCATGCCTCCCACCTATAAATTGGTCACAGAATCTGCTGTAACTCCTGAGATAGCTGCTGCTTATGATAATATTGTGGGAAAGACAGATGAAGAAAAGAAGGCTTATTATACGAAGGTGTTACAATTGGTATTATCTTCTATGTATTATTCATCTGTAGATGCAAAACAGCAGCCGGTTCCTTGGTTAAAATGTATTTTGGGCCCTATGGATTATGCTGGGGCTGTTGCTTATGTTTCGGGTGACAGCGAAGGACCGTTGATGAGAATGAGTTCAGAATATGTAGGACAGGTCAATAACGGAGCTGTATCCATGGACGATGCAACTTTTGAGATTCGTGGTGTATTGATTCATGAATTTACCCATTTAGTACAGAAAACTGGTGCTGTAGACAGCAATCAGCCTTCTTGTATAGAAGGAATGGCTGATGCCGTAAGAAGTGCTTGTGGTGGAGTTACTGATGCCAATCGTATTAATACAGCTTTGAATTCTGGTGCATATTATGATGAGAATCGGAAGTCTGGCAATACTCCTTGTCCTTATATATGGCAATTACCTTATGGAACTTCTGGCTATTTTATGAATTGGCTAAGAACTTATGATGGTGATTTTTTGCGTAAATCTAGACCCACTGAAAGGGGCGATGCCAGTAATATCTGCTTGTCTAATGCCATGCTTGCAAACTGCCAGAGTAACAGCCAGAATACAATGGTCCAGAGTTTTATTTTATTTTTCTTCCTAGTCTGCGTTGTAGTAGAAATCATCATTTGGTAATGCTCCACCGACTGCTGCCGGATTCTGTTCAAATAAAATTCCAAGATAGCTGCTTAATTTTGCTTTCATATCATTTCCGGCAATAAATGTAATGTTACATTCCGGAATTGCCTTCTCTGCTACCTGTGCTGCAACAATATCGTAGTTTCCGACAAGGACTGCCGCATCTGCCACATTGTCATTTACATAGTTTACAGAAGCCTCATACTGCTGCAGAAATGTCTCAACTGCGTCCGGATGCGCTTCAATAAAATCATTTCTTGCGATCACAACTCCGGTAATTAAGGCTGCCTTTGTATCTCCATCGCCGGAAGCCTTCTCCCACTCTTCGGTAAGGTCAAGTGCCACACGGATATTTTCATTCTGTGTCATTGCCACAGTTACAAATGGCTGTGGAAGCATTGCTACTGCATCCTCATTTGCTGCGAAGGAAGGCTCGGAGCATCCCGCAAACAGACATCCCAAACATCCCAATAACAATATAATATGTTTCATGAAAAATCAATTAAAAATAGGAGCAATTTTATCATATGTAAATATATTAGCTGGCTTAATTGTTGGACTAGGATATACACCTGTAATGATTAGACTTTTAGGGCAATCTGAATTTGGGTTATATTCATTAATTGGTTCACTTGTAGCATATTTAAGTGTATTAGATATGGGCCTAGGTAATACTATTGTTCGATATGTATCGAGAAATCGTGCGATAGGTGATAAAAAATCTGAGTCAGAGTTAAATGGATTGTTTTTGGCGATATATTCAGTTATAGGTTTAATCACTTTGATTGTTGGAAGCATATTGTATTTTAATGTAGATAATATGTTCGGAGCAACTTTATCTGCTGACCAGATTGAACGAGCTAAAATAATGATGATATTGCTTATATTCAATATAGCGATATCTTTTCCTTTAAGTGTATTTGCTTCTTTGATGCAGGCATATGAACGATTTATTTTTTTACGTATATTTAATATTATTAGTGTATTATTGAAACCTATAATAGCATTACCCTTCTTATTCATGGGATATGGTGCTGTAACTTTAGTAGTAACAGCAACAATAGTAAATATTGCTTGTTTACTTACAAATGTATATTATTGTTTTAAATATTTAAATATACATTTTAGTAAAGGTCATTTTGAAAAAGCTTTTTTATATGAGATATCTGGTTATGCATTTTTTATTTTCCTTAATGCTATAATGGATAAAATTTATTGGGGAACTGGTCAGTTTATACTAGGTATGGTATCTGGAACTATTCAAGTAGCTATTTATGCTATAGCTATGCAATTTATGAATATGTATATGCAATTTTCTAATGCTATAAGTGGTGTACTTTTACCAAAAGTAACTATGATGGTGACTAATGGTGCTACAAAAAAAGAATTGACAATGTTAATGATAAAAGTTGGTAGATTGCAATATATAGTAATGAGTTATATTTTAATTATGTTTTTTTTATTAGGATATGAATTTTTATATTTATGGGCAGGTGAAAGTTATCTATCCGCATATTATATGATTTTAATTATAATGGTGGGGCAATTTATTTCTCTTATACAAAATTCAGGAATTGCTATATTGCAAGCAATGAATTTAAATCGTTATCGAATGACTATTTATACAATTATAGCTGTAATAAATATTTTCACTAGTTTTCAATTGGCTAAATTGTATGGAGGTTTAGGCTGTGCGATTAGTACATCTGTAGCTATATTTTTTAGTACAGGTTTGATTATGAACATATATTACTATAAAAAAGTAGGAATTAATATCCCATTATTTTGGAAAAATATAATTCATATGCTACCAAGTGCATTTATATTAATAATAATGGTAGAAGTTTTTAAATTGAATATAACATTAGAATATAATTGGAAATATTTTATTATAAAAACATTAATATATTCGATAGTATATTTTATATTAATGTTCATAATAGGTATGAACTCTTATGAAAAGAATATTATAAAAAAGTTTTTTATAAAAAGATGAAGGAGAGAAATTTATTATGAAATATTTTATTCTGAATAATGGAATAAAAATGCCTGTTATTGGATTAGGAACTTTTCCAATGAGACGATTAGAATTATTTAAAGTTTTTTTTCAAGCTACTTCTTGTGGTTACACAAGTTTTGATACTTCATCAGCATATGGTAATGAAAGATGGTTGGGATTAGCACAGTGGATTTCAAGAAAACAAAGAGAAAAATTATTTTTTACTACAAAATTAAGTAATTCTCAACAAAGAGAAGGAAATATTAGAAAAGCATTAGAAGATAGTTTGAGATTATTGAAATTAGATTATATTGACTTATATTTAATGCATTGGCCTAATCCAGAAACATATTTAAAATCATGGAAAGAAATGGAAAAATTATATGAAGAAAAATTGATAAGAGCAATAGGTGTATGTAATTTTCATGAACATCATTTAAATAAATTATTTAGTGTTGCAAATGTTATTCCTGCTGTTAATCAAATTGAATTGCATCCACTATTATCTCAAAAACCATTATTGAATTTTTGTAAAAAATACAATATACAAATAGAAGCGTATTCTCCATTAGCTAGAATGAATGAAAAATTAATAAAAAATAAAACCTTAATAGATTTGTCGAAAAAATATAATAAAACAATTTCTCAAATTATTTTTAGATGGAATTATCAAAATAATATAATTGTTATACCAAAAACTAGTCATAAGAATAGATTGATAGAGAATATTGATTTTTTTGATTTTGAAATATCAAGTGACGATATAAAAAAGATAGATTTAATAAATTGTGATTTTAGAGTTAGACATAATCCTGATACTTGTGATTTTACAAAATTATAAAAATTAATGATAGATAAAAATACGTAAAATATAAATACTTGTCTATTGATTAATAATGGATTTTATACTATAAATAGTTATAAAAAATCTTTGTAAAAGTGCAATTTGTAAAGTATTACGTGTGAAATGATATTAAAATGTTCAAAAAAGTTATTTTTATTAAATAGTGTAGATAAAATAGATAGGTAGATTTTTTTACCTATCTATTTTTATATATGCAAGAATTTATTAGAAAATAAATGGATAAAATTTATATATGGAGAAGATAAATAATGAAAATATTAGTAACTGGTGGAGCAGGATTTATCGGTAGTAATTTTGTTTATTATGAATTAGATAATTATCCAAATGATGAAGTAATCTGTTTAGATAAACTCACTTATGCTGGTAATTTAGAAACATTAGAAGTAGCAATGAAAAATCCTGAGTTTAAATTTATTAAAGGAGATATTGCAGATAGAGCTTTTGTTGATGAATTATTTGCAAGTGAAAAACCTGATGTTGTAGTAAATTTTGCAGCAGAATCTCATGTGGATAGATCTATTGAAAATCCAGAAATCTTTTTACAGACAAATGTAATCGGTACAAGTGTACTTATGGATGCTTGTCGTAAATATGGTAATATTCGCTATCATCAAGTATCTACAGATGAAGTTTATGGAGATTTACCACTAGATAGACCAGATTTATTTTTTACGGAAACAACACCACTTCATACTTCTAGTCCATATTCAGCTTCGAAAGCTTCAGCAGATTTATTAGTACAAGCATATTATCGCACTTATAAATTACCTGTGACTATTTCTCGCTGTTCAAATAACTATGGACCATATCACTTTCCTGAAAAATTAATTCCACTCATGATAGCAAATGCTTTAAATGATAAAAAATTACCAGTGTATGGTAAAGGCGAAAATGTACGTGATTGGCTTTATGTAGAAGATCATTGCTCTGCTATAGATTTAATTATTCGCAAAGGAAAAATTGGCGAAGTATATAATATTGGTGGTCATAATGAACGCACTAATTTAGAAGTTGTGAAAACAATTATTAAAGAGCTTGGTAAAAGTGAAGATTTAATTGAATTTGTAACAGATAGACCAGGTCATGATCGTAGATATGCTATTGATCCTACGAAAATTCATAATGAACTTGGTTGGTTTCCTGCTACTAAATTTGATGATGGTATTAAGAAAACTATTGATTGGTATTTAACACATAAATCTTGGTGGGAAAAAATTATCAGTGGTGAATACAAAGATTATTATGATAAGATGTATAAAAATAGATAAATAAAAAGAGAGCGTAGGCTCTCTTTCTTTGTAAGGAGTGATTTGGAGTGAAGATTTTAGTAACGGGTTATACAGGTCAATTAGGTTTTGATGTAATACGTGAATTAAAAGCTAGAAATGTAGAATGTATTGGTACAACAAGAAATGAGTTTTCTTTGACAGATACAGAAAAGATGCAAGCTTTTGTTAAAGCATATAAACCAGATGCAGTAATTCATTGTGCAGCTTATACAGCAGTAGATAAGGCAGAAGATGAAGTAGAACTTTGTGATCAAATAAATCATTTAGCAACTAAGGAATTAGCAAATGTATGTAAGGAAATTAATGCCAAGATGATTTATATTAGTACAGATTATGTATTTGCAGGTAGTGGCGAAGATTTTTATGAAGTAAATGATGAAAAAGCACCACAAAATGTTTATGGGAAATCTAAACTTGATGGAGAATTAGCTGTACAAGAGATTTTAGATAAATATTTTATTGTGCGTATTTCTTGGGTATTTGGTAATAACGGTAAGAATTTTATCAAGACGATGCTTAACTTAGCTAAAACTCATGATAAATTAACTGTAGTTAATGACCAAATAGGTTCACCAACTTATACAGTGGATTTAGCAAAATTACTTTGTGATATGGCATTATCTGATAAATATGGTATTTACCATGCTACAAATGAAGGGATATGTTCATGGTATGATTTTGCTTGTGAAATATTTAAACAAGCAGATATAAAGATAAATGTAAAGCCAGTACCATCAACAGCATTTCCAACAAAAGCTAAACGACCACATAATTCAAGAATGAGCAAAAAATGTTTAGATGAAGCAGGATTTAATAGATTACCTGCATGGAAGGATGCTTCATTAAGATATTTACAAGAATTGAATATGTAAATAGAAAAAACCGCAAAGAATATATCTTCTTTGCGGTTTTCTTTTAGCATAGTTTATGCATAGTAAATATTGCAATCAAGTATCATATCATCTATTTGCTTATGATCTGTGTATTGCCATATCTTACAAATGCGATTAGGATATTCTAGTTTAAAGCTGTTTTTATAATAATATTGGGCAGACCAGATGGGAATATAATCTGCTAGTAGATTTAAGTCAATGATATTGGTGAGCCAATTATAGGAACTATATAGACCTACATAATTATAATCTAGTTCGTTTAGTTGATTGATGAAATTGCCAATCATATAAGCTACATTGATATTGTTTTTGAGTATAGATTTATCTTCTGCATCATACCAGATGCCAAGTGGTGGATTTTGTCCATTGAGATATGTTTTGATTTGTTTATCTACCCAATTAGCTTCTGCTATAGCTTTATCAATTGTTGAAGCATGAGCATAATAATATATGCCATAGGGCAGATTATAAGTTACAGCATTATTTACATGTGAGATAAACATTTCATCTAGATGAGTGTACTCACCTATTTTGATGATAACGCCTTGAATATTATTTGCTTTTAGTTTTTGCCAATTGAGTTTTTCTTGCCAAGCTGAGATATCTACTACTTGAAAATTTTGCATAAGTAATCACTCCTTTAATGATTTACTTGCAGTTTAAATGAAGAAATTAAACCTTTTAAGCAAATTTGGGGAAATTTTTTGTTATTTTTATAAAAATTTACGATATGTCGAATACATTTTATTTTTATAAGAGTATAATATAGTTAATTTAAGAAAAAGCGAGATGATTATAATGCTACTTATAAAGGCAGTAGATTATAGGATTTTGGAATTGTGTAAGGCTTATAATTTGAGCATAAATGGCTTGGCAAATAAAGCAGGAATGCCACCTTCAACTGTGGCTAGCTTATTAAGTGAAAAAAGTCGTAATCCTACAGAAGATACTATTTTTAAAATTTGTATTGGTTTTGGTATGAGAATGGATAAATTTTACGCCTCAAATTTATTTGACCTTAAAAATATAAGTTTAGAAAATACTTCGCAGAAAATATATAAAGTTTAAATTCATAACTGCACATATAGCGAAAGGCAAACTATTATGTTTTTGGATAATAGTTTGCCTTTTTTATTTGCTAAAAAAAATTTTTTATTTGGGGGTTGATTTTTGCCATCTAAGTTGCAAGTAAATAAGTGTAAGGAGTTGATAAGATGAATAAGAAACGGCGGCAAAAGATGTTATCAATTAAAGCTATGATGTATTTTTAAATTTTAAAATTAAGGAGTGATTTTTAATGGCAGATACACGCAAATTAACAATGGTATTTACTTTAGATAATGGAGACGATTTTAAATATAATTTAGCAGATCCTAAAGATGAATTGACAAAGAGTGAAGTCGATGTAGTCATGCAGAAAATGATTGATACACAGGCTATTATCAAAGATAATCATAAAGCAACAGCGATTAAAGAAGCATATATTACAACTACTACACAAGATGTTTTAGCTTAAGTTTAATTTATAATTTTATAGTTCATTAGGAGGAATGTATTATGGCAGTTAAGAAAAACGCAGAATGTGAAATCATTATTAAAGTGGAAACAGGTACTACTTCTACAGGTAAAGCTAGCTATAGCAGTCGTAGTTTCGGTTATATCAATCCTTCTTTAGCAGAAGATGATATTTTAGATATCGGTCAAAAAATAGCGGGCTTACAAAAATATAATTTAGGTAGTGTAAATCGTCAGGACACAGCAGAAATAGCTGCGGAATAAGGAAAAAGGGGTGCGTGTCACCCCTTTTTCTTTTAAATTATTCTCTTGATGATAGAAAGAAGACGATTAGATGGAAAGACTATTAATAAAAGCTAAAGCTGGAGATAATTATGCTATACAGTTATTATTAAATAAGTATAAGAATTTATTAAATAGTGCTTCTAGACAACATCATTTAATATCTATTCAAGAAGAGGCATATGAAGAAGCCGTGATTAGTTTTTATCAGGCAATTAAAGATTTTAATGAGTCTTTAGGTGTGCCTTTTGCCGGTTATGCTAAAGTAAAAGTATATCAAGGTGTACATACTTTATTTCGTAGGTATTTGCGTATTTGGCAAAATGAAGTGTCATTATCTGCTCAAATGAATACAGATGATGAAGATGAAATAAAAGAATTTGGGGATTTATTGACAGTAGATGAGGATTTAGCTGATAGTATTTCTTCTAGATTAGATATAATGAAGATTATTCATCAATTGCCACCTAAACAGTATGAAGTCTTTATCTTGGTAGTATTTAAGGGATTAAAATATAAACAAGTAGCAAAATTATTGCACATATCTGTACAAGCTGTAAGCAAAAATTATCGTAAAGCATTAGCTTTTATTAATAAATCTCTAGAGAAATAAAGAATTAAGGTGATAATATGGAATATATTTTTACGTATATAGCAAATTATGGTTTTCCTATGGTAGTAGCAAGTTTTTTGTTATTTCGCATGGATAAACATTTGGCTAATTTAGAAGAAGGTATAAGACATATGAATGAAACTTTAGCTAAACAGGTCAATCATTAATAAAAATAAAAACAGAGATTTTATTTATAATAAGTATAATAAACTGCATTTTTAAAAGTTGCTTTATATTTGACTTTTGAAAGTGCAGTTTAATTTTTTTACGATATTTTTCTGTGTTATAATATAGATGATGGAGGAATATTATCATGGAAAATTTTAATAGATTAAATGATTTATATTTTAAAAAACTTTTGGGGGATAAAAAAAGAAAGAATTTAACACTTAGTTTTTTACATGGAGTTTTAAATAAAGATGATAAAAACTATTTTACAGATATAACCTTTTTGGATAAAGATAATGAACCATTAACCTTAGACGGTAAATTATCTAAATTAGATATTAGAGCAGATTTAAATGATGGCACACAAGTGGATATTGAGGTGCAAGTTTGTCCGTTTAAATTAATGGCTGAACGCTCATTATATTATTGGTCAAAGATGTATTCAGAGCAATTAGAAAAAGGTGCTGAATATAAGAAATTAAAGAAGGCTATAGCTATAAATCTATTGGCATTTGATTATTTGGAAGATGAGCAAGAATGGCATAACATCTATAATCTATTAAATGTGAAATCTCATAAAAAACTTACGGACCATATAGAGATACATTTTTTAGAATTGCCCAAATTTACCTTAAAGGATATGCGAAAAATAAGAGTATCTGAAGCATGGCTTGCTTATTTTTCAGGGAAATATAGTAAAGAAGAATTGGAGGAAATAGCGATGACAACTCCAGCAATTAAAGAAGCAGTAGAATTTGAAGATACATTTTTACAGGATAAAATAGAACGTAGAGCATATGAACAGAGAGAAAAAGCTATAAGAGATTATTATTCCTATATGAATGCATTTAAAGAAGAAGGATTGCAACAGGGTTTAGAGCAGGGTTTACAGCAAGGATTACAGCAAGGCATGCAAAAAGGGCTATATCAACAAGCTATACAAACTGCAAAAAATATGTTAAAAGATAAAGTAGATATAAAGCTTATTTCTAAATATACTAATTTAAGTGTAGAAGAAATAAAAAAGATAAACGAAGAATAAAGCCTTAAATTTTGAGGAAATAGTAATGATAAGATTAGTAATTAAAAAATAAGACTTACAATAGGAATGAATAGGATAGCTAAAAATTAATAATAAAGAGAGATTTTCTTCATAGTTATAATTTGGTAAACTTTATAATCAATAGAGTTAATAATTTTATGAAGAAAATCTTTTTTTATGATATAATGATTTTTGATTGTATAAAATTGTCATAATTTAAAGTATTTTATTTATTTGAATAGATTATAGGGAGTAGATTGTTATGAAACGTATTCGCAAAGCTGTTATACCTGCTGCTGGTTTTGGTACTCGTTTTTTGCCAGCGACAAAAGCAACACCTAAAGAAATGTTACCAATAGTAGATAAGCCTACAATTCAGTACATAGTGGAAGAAGCTATCTCTAGTGGTATTGAAGATATTTTGATCATCAGTGGTCATGCTAAACGTGCAATTGAAGACCATTTTGATAGTGCACCAATTTTAGAAGCTGAATTAAAAGCTAAAGGTAAAACTAAATTATTGGAAATGGTACAGGAAACATCAGAAATCAATGTACATTACATTCGCCAAAAACATATGCGTGGTTTAGGTGATGCTATTTTATGTGCTAGAGCATTCATTGATAATGAACCATTTGCTGTATTATTAGGTGATGATATAGTTTATAATCCTGAAATGCCAGCTTTAAAACAGTTGATGGATATGTACACACAAACAGGTGCTACTATTTTAGGTTGTCAACAAGTGCCAAAAGAAAAGGTTTCTTCTTATGGTATTGTAGCAGGCGTGCCAACTATCAATGAACAATTGATGAAAGTTAATGACATGATTGAAAAACCAAGCATTGAAGAAGCTCCAAGTCAAATGGCAGTGCTTGGTAGATATATCATCACTCCAGATGTATTTGAAGTATTGCAAAATACTAAGCCAGGTAAAGGTGGAGAAATACAGTTGACAGATGCACTCAAAGTTATGGCAAAACGTGAAAATGTTTATGCTTATAATTTCACTGGCAAACGCTATGATGTAGGCGATAAATTAGGCTTTTTGAAAGCTACAGTAGAATTTGCTCTTCGTCGTGATGATTTATCTGGTGACTTTGCGGAATATCTCAAAACAATTGTAAAAGATTTATAATAATAATTATAATAAAAAAGGTGATACTTTTAGTATCACCTTTTACTTTATCTATATATTATATTTATGATTAATTTTCTGGGATAGTTAGATTATCTTTAATTTGCGATACTTCGCTATTGATATCTAACATTATAGGAGCTTCAATAGCATAAATGCGATTTAAATTATTTACAATATCTTTATGCTCAATTTGATTGTAAGTTCCTTCGTTGATGATTACAATACTTTGACGAACAGTTTCATTTAATTTATAACTATAAACACGAGTTTTTTCCAAAATATTATAAACTAATGTATAATTGTTTTGTGATAATTCACTTGGCGGTAAAGCATCTTGTAATGAATTATTAAAAGCATTTGTTTCATCATATAATCTTTGCAATTGACTTAAAGCTTCAGTTGCAGATATGGATTGATTTTCATAATTAGAAATGATTTTGTGATAAACTGTAGCAAATCTATCTAGCTGATTGATATCTTCTTTATAATCATTGTACCATGTTATAAAATAAGGTTGTTCGTTTAAAATAGCCAAACGTTGCTCAGTGGAGATAGAATTTGAAGAAGATGGTATCACTAAAGAACTATAGACAGCTACAAAACAAAGTAAAATAATGCCACAAGGAATAATAAATATTCTCTTTGTAGGGTATTTTCTATCAGCTAAATAACTAGCAATAATGATAACAATCATAACAGCAATAGCTAGTAAAATATTCATAAAAAATTTTTTCCTCCTTATATTATAAGTTCATTTCTTTGATGGCAAAGAAACGAACCAAAGAAAGCCACCGCAGATAAAATTTAAGCTTTGAAAAAAATTATCATTTCATACAAAGCTTAAAACTCGCTACGCTCAGACAGTTAAGCAAAAGGCGTATTCAATGATAATGTTTTTCAATAATCTTGCGATTACCGCTAAATTTTATAATGCGGAAAATATAACAAATTATTTAGCATTATTAAAAATAATACCGAATGTCCCTCACGTTAGCGAATTTTACGGTAGCCGTAGGCTATTGGAAAGGATAAAATTATGGCTATGGTTTTAGCTCTACTGTTTGAGCAAAGCGAGTTTAGAGCGTTATAGACATAATTTTATAATTGACAAAGTAAAATTGATATCGGGAGGTAGAGTTCTTTTGTTACTTTTCTTGCTCATGAAAGAAAAGTAAGCAATATATTTATTTTAGCATATTTTTTTAGAAGATATGAAAATTAATTTTAGGATAGAGGTGTATGGTTTGACTTCAAGAAGAATTATGTATTATTTACAGGCTTTTAAAATTTTAGCACTAGGATATTGGCGTTCTGAACAAAAATGGAAAGCTTATGGTATTTTAGCTGTTGTTTTAATTTTAAATTTAGCTAGTGTATTTTTGACGGTATTGGTAAATGATTGGTATAAAGAATTTTGGGATGTTTTGCAAGCCTATGAATTTGATAGTTTTTGGTATTTAGTGGGCAAATTTTCCTTGATTGCCGCTATCTATATAGCGATTGGCGTTTATTCTGTGTATTTACAACAATTATTGCAGATAAAATGGCGTGAATGGCTCACTGATAAATATTTAGTTAGATGGATGGAAAATAGAGCTTATTATAAGTTGAAATTGATGGGAAAAGATATGGATAACCCAGATCAGCGTATTTCTGAGGATATTAATCAATTTGTAGCGTTGACTTTATCTTTGACGATTGGTCTTGTGCGTCAACTGATAACTTTGGTGGCATTTACTGTAATTTTATGGAATTTATCAGGAATTATCACTGTGCCTATTGGCAGTTATGAATTTACTATCTATGGCTATATGGTTTGGTTATCTTTGGTATATTCTATCGTTGGTACGTATCTCACTCATAAGGTGGGTAAGGCACTTATCAATTTAAATTATGAACAGCAAAAATATGAAGCTGATTTCCGTTTTGCGATGATGCGTGTCAGAGAAAATACAGAGTCGATTGCTTTTTATCGTGGTGAAAAGCCTGAGTTAGAAAATTTCTTGACTAGATTTAAGATTGTAATTGGCAATTTCCGCGATATTATGACTCGTCAAAAAATCTTAAACGGTTTTACAGCTGGTTATGGTCAATTGGCGATTATCATTCCATTATTATTGGCTGCACCGCGTTGGTTTGCTAAAGAGGTGCAAGTTGGTTGGATTATGCAAGTATCAAATGCTTTTGGACAAGTTCAAGGGGCAATGTCATATTTTGTAGATGCTTATACAACTATAGCACAGTGGTGCTCTGTAGTTCGCCGTTTAGATGGTTTCAATCGTCATGTCAGTGAAGCTTTGGATTTGAAATCTGATTTAATGATAGATAATGCTTCTAATATTAAAGTCGGTATAGAAAATGTAGATGTTTTCCTTCCTAATAAAAATAAAGATGTTTTAATCAAGAATTGTACAATTGATTTGATGAAGTATCAATCTTTATTGATCATGGGTGCTTCTGGTGTGGGTAAATCAACTCTTTTACGAACACTTGCAGGTCTTTGGCCTTATGCGAAAGGCAATGTTTATTTGCCAAAAGAAGAAGAATTTTTATTCTTACCACAAAGACCATATTTGCCACTTGGTAGCTTAAGACAGGCAATTTCTTATCCTGTAGTCGAAGAAGTAATCAGTGAAAAATATAGTGATGAAGAAATAAAAGAAATACTCATAGCTTGTAAGTTAGAAAATTTAGTAGATAAATTGGATATTGTTGATGATTGGAGTAGAATTTTATCTTTAGGTGAACAGCAAAGAATAGCTTTTGCGAGAATTTTATTATATAAACCTAAATTTGTATTTTTGGATGAAGCTACATCAGCACTTGATGAAACTTTAGAAGGAAATTTATATGATATGTTAAAAACATATTTACCAGATACGAGAATAATAAGTATTGCTCATCGTAGTAGTTTGATTTGCAAGCATCAGGCTATCTTAAAATTAAAAGAGAAAGGTTGTTGGGAAATTCATGAATAATCAAGAAGTTGAAATAAAAATGGAAATAAAAGATAAAGCTCAAGTAGAAAATATACGTAAATTCTTGCAAGAAAATGAAGGACAAAGACCACAAAGTATAGTGATGAAGGCTATTTATTACGATACGGAAGAGAAATTCTATCAAAAACATAAAATTGCCTATCGTGTACGACAAGAAAACAATTGTTTTGTAGCAACATATAAATCGGGAAAAGTAAACACACAGGGCGTTTTTGAACGTGTGGAAATTAATAAAAAAGTAACAAGCCTACAAGCAGATATAAGTGTTTTTTCGGATGTAGATGAGATTTGGAATTTAATCAAAGAAACTAAAGGTAAGAAATTCATTCCGATTGTAATAACTGATTTTGTACGTGAATGTATAGATATAAATTGGTTTGCTTCAAAACTGGAAATAGCTTTAGATTGTGGATTTGTGCAGGGAAATGAAAGAAAATCTCCTATTTGTGAAGTAGAAATAGAATTAAAATCTGGACGAATGGAAGATTTATTATCTTTAAAAAATGAACTTAGTGAAAAATTTGATTTACAAATTTCTACCGTAAGTAAATATAAAAAAGGTCTAATTTTAGCAGAGCAAATTTAAAGCTCTGCTTTTTTTTAATTTTTTAAAATTTTTTTGGATTTTAGCAGGATTTACAAAATTTATATAGAAATGTAATATTGTCAAATGAAAATGTAACGAATTTTATTTATTTGAGAAGTTTTTACAGAAAAAGGGGTTGTGTAAATTTATTTAATCTAAATTTTATAAAATGTACGATAATTGTTAAGATTGTTAAGTTTTTATAAGTAATATGTTATGTTTGTGTAAATTTTAATAGTTTTTATAGATTAATTCCTGCATTTTTGTCTAAATTGACAAGATGTGTAGACTATGTTTATTTTTTTCAGGAGGTTTTATATTATGAGAAAAACAGAATGCTTAGCCATGATATTGGCTGGTGGTCAAGGGAGTAGATTAGGAGCTTTAACTAAAAATATAGCTAAACCAGCTGTGCCATTTGGTGGAAAATATCGTATTATCGACTTTCCATTGAGTAACTGTGCAAATTCTGGTATTGAAACAGTAGGTGTACTTACTCAATATCGTCCACTAGAATTGCATACATACTTAGGTACTGGTGAAGCATGGAATCTTGACCGCAAAAATGGTGGTGTATATATTTTACCTCCATATGCTAGAGAAAAAGGTGCAGATTGGTATAAAGGTACAGCAGATGCAATTTATCAAAATATTAATTTTATCAATAAAGCTAATCCAGATTATGTATTAGTTTTGTCTGGTGACCATATTTATACTATGGATTATGCAAAAATGATTGAATTCCATAAAAAGAATAAAGCAGAAGCTACAATTGGTGTAATTAAAGTGCCAATGAAAGAAGCTTCTCGTTTTGGTATTATGAGCACAGATAAAGAAGGTCGTATTACTAAATTTGCCGAAAAACCTGCTAAACCAGAAAGTAATTTAGCTTCTATGGGTATTTATATCTTTAGCTGGAATTTCTTACGTGAATACTTAGAAAATGATGCTAAAGATGAAACTTCTAGCCATGATTTTGGTAAAAATATTATTCCAAAAATGTTAGCTGACCAAGCTAGATTATATTCCTATGCATTTGAAGGTTATTGGAAAGATGTAGGAACAATCGATAGCCTTTGGGAAGCAAACATGGATTTATTAAAAGAAAAACAACCATTTGAAATGAATGGTAAATGGAAAATTTATTCCGTGGATATGGCTATGCCACCTCACTATGTAGGACCAAAAGCTAAAATTAAAAATTCTCTTGTAAGCGAAGGTTCTATGATTTGCGGTGAAGTAAAAAATTCTGTTATATTCCCAGGTGTACGCATTGCTAAAGGTGCAAAAGTAAGCAATTCTGTAATTATGCCATTTGCAAAAATCGAAGCAGATGCTGTTGTTGAAAAAGCTATTGTAGCTCAAAATAGCAAAATTGAAGCAACTGCTCAAGTAGGTAGTGACGATGGTACTATTGTAGTAATTCCTGAAGGTGAAACTGTACGACCAATGGTTGTTTCCGATGCAACTGAAAATGTAAATGTGGGATAAAATAAGAGAGGGATATAATTATGAAAAATGTTCTCGGAATAATGGATTTATATGAAGACGATAAACAAATAAGAACACTTACAACAAAAAGACCTGTTGCAACATTACCTTTTGCAGGTCGTTATCGTTTATTAGACTTTGCTTTATCTAGCATGGTTAACTCTGGTATTACAAAAATTGGTATGATGATGCCAGCAAAATCTCGTTCTATCTTAGACCATCTTCGTTCTGGTAAAGACTGGGATTTAGCACGTCGTCATGATGGTTTATTTTATTTACCAGCTATAAAAATGGATAAAGATAGCCGTAATGGTAACTTACAGTCTTTCTATAGACATATGAGCTTTATCAGACAGTCTGAACAAGAATATGTATTAATCTGCAACAGCCGTTTTGTTTATAATATAGACTTTACTACAGCTCTTCGTTTCCATCAGAATACTGGTGCTGATATCACTATGGTTTACCATATTGAAAATAAAGAACGTCCAGATAATGCAACTATTTTACAGACTGGTGAAAATGGTCTTGTTACAGAAATTGCTAACCGTCCAGCTGTTTATGAAAATTCCAAAGTATTTATGGGCATTTACTTAATGTCCCGTAAAAAATTCATGGAAATCATATCTACAGCATATGAACGTGGTGGCTATGATTTCTTGATTGATGGTATTTTACGTCATCAGGATAATTTAAATATCTATGGTTTCCAACATGAAGGTTATGTATCTGAAATCTGCTCTACAAGTTCCTATTTCAAAACTAATATGGACTTGTTAGAACCAGAAATTTGGGAAGAATTATTCATGGGTTATAACCCAATCTATACAAGAGTTCGTGATGAAGCTCCTGTACAGTACAAAAAACAAGCAAAAGTTAATAATTCTTTAGTTGCAAATGGTTGCGTAATTGAAGGTTCTGTAGAAAACAGTATCTTATTCCGTGGTGTTAAAATCGGAAAAGGCGTTCAAGTTAAAAATAGCGTAATCATGCAGAATTGTGAATTACAAGATGATGCTCTAGTAGAAAATGTAATTTGCGATAAAAATGTAGTAGTATCCGATGGTAAATGGTTAAAAGGTGCTGAAAATTATCCATTGATCATTGAAAAAAATACAGTTATTAGATCGGAAGAGCACACGTCTGAACTCCAGTCACTGACCAATCTCGTATGCCGTCTTCTGCTTGAAAACATCCACCCGAACATCAGACCCCCCAGAC
>ENA-USUK01000387-USUK01000387.1-human-gut-metagenome-genome-assembly--contig:-NODE-387-length-35105-cov-13.057525_pt1 | contig 35105 bp, 23 predicted proteins | sample MGYA00250062_ERZ773400 | MGnify/ENA primary metagenome ERZ773400 (study PRJEB29103, sample SAMN06111961) | human gut metagenome | biome: human gut; feature: ankylosing spondylitis patient; material... | reverse complement strand
GGTTAATTCCTATGAAATAGAAGTAATGCAACAAATGTTACAAGAAAAAGGTTATACTATTGTACCATTTGATGAAATCGCGGATATTTACATCGTAAATACCTGCACGGTTACTAATATTGCAGACCGGAAAAGCAGACAGATGCTTCATCGCGCGAAACAGAAAAATCCGGCAGCACTGGTAGTGGCAGTGGGCTGCTATGTGCAGACCGGAAGGGAAGACGTGGAGCAGGATCCCTGTATTGATCTGGCCATCGGTAATAACCGTAAGAAGGATCTTGCGGCAATCCTGGAGGAATATCTTGAGGAAGCGGTAGAGACGGATGCGGTAGCGGAAAGCTGTGACGGAGCAAACGGAAAATCCGATATCGGTGATGAAAAGAAATATACCGGAACTGTCGGAGAGACACACAAAGATAAAACATTACATGACACCACTGTCATAGACATCAATCATACGGCAGAGTATGAGGAAATGACATTAAAACAGACTGCGGAACATACCCGCGCTTACATCAAGATCCAGGATGGCTGTAACCAGTTCTGCTCTTACTGCGTTATCCCCTATGCCAGAGGCAGAGTCCGCAGCCGCAAGGCGGAGGACATCATCCGGGAGATCACCGGCATGGCACAGGCGGGCTACCGGGAGATTGTACTGACGGGCATTCATATCAGCTCCTATGGCATTGATTTTGACGAGGAAGCCTGGAAACGGGGCGAAAGTGCCTCCGTATTAAAAGAGGATGAGGAAAGAAGAGATTATTCCGGCAGCAGTAAGCTGATCGATCTGCTGGAACGGATCCATGACATCGAAGGTATCGAGCGCATCCGCATCGGTTCCCTGGAGCCCCGTATCGTCACAGAAGAGACCGCGGCCAGAATGGCGGCACTGCCGAAGCTGTGCCCTCATTTTCATCTGTCCTTACAGAGTGGCTGTGATGCCACGCTGCGTCGTATGAACCGTAAGTACACTTCCGAAGAATATGCGGAGAGTGTGGCATTGCTTCGCAAGGTGTTCGACCATCCGGCGATTACTACGGATGTTATCGTGGGCTTCCCCGGGGAAACCGAGGAAGAGTTTGCGCTGACAAAGGAATTTTTAGACCGGATTCAATTTTTTGAAATGCATATTTTCAAATACTCCAAGCGGGCCGGCACCAGAGCAGCCGTGATGCCCGATCAGGTACCGGATCAGGTGAAGACCATAAGAAGTGCCGAACTTCTGGCTATGGAGAAGGAGCAGTCGAAGCAGTTTCGGGCGCATTACCTGGGACAGGAAGCGGAAGTACTGTTGGAAGAGACGAAGGAGATTGACGGAACACAATATCTGCTGGGACATACAAGAGATTATGTGAAGGTTGCTGTTCCTCTGGCGGAGAACGAGGGCAAAGCAATAACTAACACCGTAGTACACGGCATTGTGGAAGGGTTTGTCAGCGACGAGATCCTGCGGATGCCGAAACTGTAATCGTAGAAAAAGGTTTTTGGGAAAAAATATGGTACGACTTTCAGTACAGGGAGGGCACATCGTAGATGCCCCTTGAATTTTCAAAGTAAATGCGGTAATATAAGGCATAACCAAAACGTTTTATTGCAGAAAAAGAGGATCGTATGCAGGACTTAGGAAATACACAATACTTCAAGGTAGAGGCAGAACCTGAGACCGGCGTGAAGCTGGTGCTGTCTACCGTATATGAGGCACTGACGGAGAAGGGATATAATCCTGTGAACCAGATCGTCGGATATATTATGAGCGGTGATCCTACCTATATCACCAGCCATAAGAACGCGCGCAGCCTGATCATGAAGGTAGAGCGGGACGAGCTGGTAGAAGAATTACTCACAGAGTATATCAGGACCAAACATTGGAAATAATGATAAGGAGGACCCCACATGCGTATCATGGGTTTGGATTTCGGCTCACGTACCGTGGGCGTGGCGATCAGCGACAGTCTGCTGTTAACAGCGCAGGGAGTAGAGATTATTCGGCGCAAAGAGGAAAATAAATTACGACAGACACTGGCCAGGATCGAAGAACTGATCGTAGAGAATGAAGTGGAAGAGATCGTACTGGGACTACCCAAGAACATGAACGATACGGAAGGCGTCCGCGTGGAACTGACCAAGGAGTTCAAGGAGAAGCTGGAGCGTAGAACCGGTCTTCCGGTCATCTTCTGGGATGAGAGACTGACAACCGTGGCTGCGGACAAGACAATGATGGAGGCTGGAATCCGCCGTGAGAACCGCAAGGATTATGTAGATATGATCGCAGCAACCCTGATCTTACAGGGATACCTGGACCGCAGGAACAATGAGAAGAAAAAGGAATCAGAATGAGTAAACTGGAGAAGATCACATTTCGCCCCGAGGGCGAAGAACCCGTAGAATTTTATGTACTGGAACAGACCAGGATCGGTGGACACAATTACATCCTGGTGACTGATGTGGAAGAGGGCGACGGAGACGCCCTGATCCTGAAGGATATGTCTCAGGATGGTGCGGAAGAGAGCATTTATGATGTAGTCTCCGACGATGAAGAACTGGAAGCAGTATCCGGAGTATTTGCGGACATGCTGGAAGACATAGATTTGGTCTAACAATTCAGCTATGAACATATCCGGGAACAAAAATCATGCTCTCATGATTTTTTGAGCGAATATGTTCATGAGATGAGTGCCGGATCTATGAGCAAAGGAAGTCACGAAGTGACGGAAAGCGCGACAGCGCGGCTTTGTGAATGGCACGGGCTGAATTGTGTGGTTAATTTAGATAAATACAGACAGTCTCAGGAGTGGGGCGGTCTTATATTTATATATGATTTGTATGATTGGCAGAGAAGGATACCGTTTGCTTTGCCGATTTCGACATATAATGGATTTTATGCCAAAAGTGACAGGGAATACACGAAGGGCATGAGAAAAAACCGTTATTTTGATGAAATCGTAAGATCTGGGATACCTGATTTTCACGGGAGTTTTCGAGAAGAGAGCCGGGAAAACGGGAGATAAATCACAGGTCTTTGTTTGCAGAGCATAACAGTCCATTCTAACGCCGGGATACATACACTAAGAACAGTTGTATAGACGTATAGAATTTGGAGGTAATTTCGTTGAAAAAGAAAAAAGAGAATAGTAGCGTTTCAGGTCTGAAGATCATTCCTTTAGGAGGCCTGGAACAGATTGGTATGAACATTACTGCCTTCCAGTATGAGGACAGTATTATTGTGGTGGACTGCGGCCTGTCTTTCCCCGCGGATGATATGCTGGGAATCGACCTGGTCATTCCGGATGTAACCTACCTGAAGGATAATATTGACAAGGTCAAGGGATTTGTCATCACCCACGGCCATGAGGACCATATTGGGGCATTGCCCTATGTGCTGCGTGATATCAATGTTCCTATCTACGCAACCCGCCTGACCATGGGGATTATTGAGAACAAGCTGACCGAGCACAATCTTATGAAGAAGACCAAGCGTAAAGTGGTGAAGTTCGGACAGTCCATCAATCTGGGTGATTTCCGCGTGGAATTTATCAAGACCAACCACAGCATTGTAGATGCCGCAGCACTGGCAATTTATTCCCCTGCCGGTATTGTGGTGCACACCGGTGACTTTAAGGTAGACTACACACCGGTATACGGTGATGCCATTGACTTACAGCGCTTTGCCGAGATCGGTAAAAAGGGTGTACTGGCACTGATGTGTGACTCCACCAACGCAGAGCGTCCCGGTTTTACTCCTTCCGAGAAGACTGTGGGTAAGACTTTTGATACTTTATTTGAGGAACATAAGAATACCAGAATCTTCGTGGCAACGTTTGCATCCAACGTAGACCGTGTGCAGCAGATCATCAATACTGCATATAAGTTCGGTCGTAAGGTGGCTGTGGAAGGCAGAAGCATGGTGAATATTCTGGATACTGCCATCAAACTGGAATGCATTAATATTCCGGAAAATACACTGGTGGATCTGGATCAGATGAAAAATTATCCCGATGAGCAGCAGGTCATCATTACCACTGGAAGTCAGGGCGAGAGCATGGCAGCGCTGTCCCGTATGGCCAATAACATGCATCGTAAGATCACCATCGGTGCAGGTGATACCGTAATCTTCTCATCAAACCCCATTCCGGGCAATGAGAAGTCCGTAACGAAGATCATTAACGAACTGCTCCGTAAGGGTGCAGACGTTATTTTCCAGGATGCCCATGTATCCGGACATGCCTGTCAGGAGGAGATCAAGCTGATCTATACCCTGATCCATCCGAAGTATGCAGTGCCTGTCCATGGTGAATACAAGCATCTGAAAGCACAGGCGAAGATCGCAGAGAGCCTTGGCATCAGCAAGGACAATATTTTCATCCTGTCCTCCGGCGATGTACTGGAAGTCAGCGAGGAGAAGGCAAAGGTCAGTGGCAGAGTGCCCGTAGGCGCGATCCTCGTAGACGGTCTGGGTGTCGGTGATGTCGGAAATGTAGTGCTGAGAGATAGACAGCACCTGGCAGAAGATGGTATTATGATCGTGGTTATGAGTCTGGACAGAGCCAGCGGTGAGCTGGTAGCCGGTCCCGATATCGTGTCCAGAGGTTTTGTATATGTGAAGGAATCCGATGAACTGATCGAGGAAGCAAGACGTACCGTGGATGATGCGCTGCAGGCATGCCTGGATAAGGGAATCACGGATTGGGGCAAGCTGAAGACTACTACCAAGGATGTCCTCAGTGATTATGTATGGAAGAAGACCAAGAGACGTCCCATGATCCTTCCGATCATTATGGAAGTGTAATATTAGCGATTGCTGGAAAGGTCGTAAGCAGATGAAGATTACAGCGGACGAAAATGTGAACGAGGCAGTGGAACAACTGGTCGGCGCAATCCGGAACACGGATGCCTATCTGGAATATCAGAGACAGTTGGCGTGTGTAAAAGAACAGCCGGAGCTGAAGCGGCAGATTGATGACTTCCGCACCAGAAACTTTGAACTGCAGACCAGTAAGGACACCAATTTTGACAAGATCGATCAGTTCACCAGAGAGAACGAAGCGTTCCGTGAGAATCCGCTGGTATCTGATTTCCTGGCGGCGGAGCTGGCGTTCTGTCGTATGATGCAGGAGATCGGTCTCTATGTTACCGATCAGATGAGGTTCGAGTAGTTCCAGTAGGAAAGGACAACAACATGAAAGCAGCAAATTTGGCAGGCGCCGTTTTGGGCGCGATCTTAAAAGTAGTGTTTGTGGTGATTGTAGTATATATGGTATATACCGGTGTATCCAAATGTTATGATTACGGATACCGTATTTTCACAGAGCCGGCAGTTTCCTCTGGAGAAGGTCGTAAGGTTACGGTGACGCTGACCTCCGATATGTCTGCTACGGAGATCGGTACAGTTATGCAGGAAAAAGGGCTGGTAAGAGATGCGAAACTGTTTGCATTACAGTATCTGTTGTCAGAATACAAAAAAGAGTGGAAGCCCGGTACCTATGAACTAAGCACCGCCATGACTGCAGAAGAGATGATGGAAGTCATGGCAGGACAGACGGACACCAACACGGAGGAGAGCGTAGAGACGATCGACAACGGCAGTGCGGTGACCGGAGATACACAACAGGAGACCGCGGAACAATAAAATTTGAAATTTGAATTGCGATTCCTCCGACGGAAGGAATCGTCTGCGGAATGGAGATTAGTATGATCATAGACGAAAGAATGTCCGCATTTATCGATTCCCTGGACAGCGGGAATCCTGCGTGGCTGAATGAGATTGAGAAATATGCACTGGACACACAGGTTCCTATCATACGCAGATCCATGCAGAGTCTGTTAAAATTTTTGCTGAGATTCACAAAGCCGAAGAGCATCCTGGAAGTCGGGACTGCGATCGGCTTTTCTGCGTTACTGATGAGTGAATATGCGCCTAAGGATTGCCACATCACTACCATAGAAAAATATGAGAAAAGGATCCCCATTGCGAAAGAAAACTTTCGGAAGACGGGACGGGAAGACCGGATCACATTGTTGGAGGGAGATGCCACAGAGATTCTCAAGAAACTGGACGGCACATATGACATCATTTTCATGGATGCGGCAAAGGGGCAGTATATTAATTTCCTGCCGGATATTTTACGGCTGTTACCCCCCGGAGGCCTATTGATCTCTGATAATGTATTGCAGGACGGAGACATCATAGAATCCCGCTTCGCCGTCACCAGACGCAACCGCACCATCCACGCGAGAATGCGGGAATACCTGTATGAATTAAAACACCATCCCGAACTGGAGACCGTGATACTGCCGGTGGGGGACGGTGTGACACTGAGTACCAAGAAATAAGGAGCAGAAAGAAAATGACTTATAAAAAACCGGAACTTTTGATTCCTGCCAGCAGTCTGGAAGTATTAAAGACCGCGGTGATGTTCGGAGCAGACGCTGTATACATTGGCGGAGAGGCTTTCGGACTGCGTGCCAAGGCAAAAAATTTCAGCAGCGAAGATATGGCAGAGGGAGTGGCTTTCGCCCACGCTCATGGCGTGAAAGTCTATGTGACCGCCAATATTCTGGCACACAATTACGATCTCGACGGTGCGAGAAAATATTTTGCCGAGCTGCGGGATATGCAACCGGAACAGCCGGACGCACTGATCATCTCCGATCCCGGAATGTTCATGATCGCCAAGGAAGTATGGCCCCAGGTGGAGGTGCATATTTCGACACAGGCGAATAACACGAATTACGAAACCTATCTATTCTGGTGGAAACTGGGAGCTAAAAGAGTAGTATCTGCCAGAGAACTTTCTCTGGTAGAAATTAAAGGAATTCGAGAAAAAATCCCTGCAGAGATGGAAATTGAGAGCTTTGTCCATGGGGCAATGTGCATTTCCTATTCCGGCAGATGCCTGCTGAGCAATTTCTTCACCGGAAGAGATGCCAACAGAGGTGCCTGCACCCATCCCTGCCGCTGGAAATATGCGGTGGTAGAAGAGACAAGACCCGGAGAATACCTGCCGGTCTATGAGAACGAGCGGGGGACCTATATTTTCAACTCCAAGGATCTGTGCATGATCGAGCATATTCCGGAGCTGGTGGAGGCGGGGATCGACAGCCTGAAGATCGAAGGCCGTATGAAGACGGCATTATATGTGGCAACTGTGGCCAGAACTTACCGCAAAGCCATTGATGATTATTTTACGGATCCGGATCTGTATGAGAAAAATATGGACTGGTATAAGGCGGAAATTTCCAAATGTACTTACAGACAGTTTACGACAGGATTCTATTTCGGCAAGCCGGATGAAAATACTCAGATCTATGATAACAACACATACGTGAACGAATACATCTATCTGGGAATCGTAGAAGCGGTAAATACCGCAGCAAAGATCTGGGAGAATATCCCGGAAGGATTGGAAGCGGCGGATGACTTATGCCGGATCGAACAACGGAATAAATTCTGTGTGGGAGATACGATCGAGATCATGAAGCCGGACGGTACCAATGTGGCGGTGGCGGTGGAAGCCATGTACACGGAAGAGGGGGAAAGTGTGGACAGTGCGCCCCATCCCAAGCAGGTACTGTGGATAAAATTATCTGAGGTACCTGAGGAGTTCGATCTGCTGCGTCAGAGAAACAACGAATGAGAAAATCCGACCGGAGGTAACGCTTTGTGAAGAAAAGTGCTGCGATTCATAAGGCATTAAGCATTTTTGTCTATATGGTAATGCTGACGGGAATGGTATGGTTACTGACCATTGTATTCCGATATCCGCAGAATCATTTGATTTCCCGTCAGATGATGCTGGGGACGGCAGCATTTACGGCAATCCTGCTGACAGTAGGTGGACTATGGAATAAAATATATACAACAATGGGCAAAAAAACGGTGCTGTATCTGATGGCGCTGGCAGTATTTGGCGTGTTGCTATATATAACAGCTCTGAGCCGGCAGGGGAATGAGAACACTCTGGTAGACTATACTTATGTGTATCGGGATGCGATGAACCTGGCAACCGGTGGAAAGCTAGAATATACGGATTATTTTGTGACGTATTCCAATAATCTGAAACCAATGCTTTTACTTTCCGTATGGTTTCGGGTGGCGGTCTTACTTGGAATTTCTGCGTTTCATTTCGTATTGCTGCGAAATGTACTGTTGGTACTGCTGGTGGTATGGGCATGCGGATATCTGACGGAAAGAGACGGAGATGTACGCTGGAGATTTCCGATATTGCTTGCCTTTGCATTTCTGCTTCCGTTGTGGGAGATGGTCTCGGTATTTTATACAGATTCTATGAGCTTTGGTCTGGGCGTGTTAGCACTGGCTGCCTTGAAAAAGGCCGGCAGGGCAGGCGAGAACCGGTCCGGAGTGCTGTGGCCGGTGCTTGCCGGACTCGCGACGGTATTGGCAATTACCTGGAAGATCACGGCAATCATACCATTGATCGCCGGTGCTATGATTGCACTCTGGAAGAGAGCAAAGATAAACCGTCGTGTGGCAGGACAATTTGTAGCAGCTGTGGTAGTGTTCGGCGTGGGAATAAATCTGTGGGCTAATACCTATGAACTCACAGAAAAAGCAGCGGTCACTGCAAATCCGGTGATCAGCTGGGTGGCACTGGGTATGAAAGAAGACGGTTCCTGGACCAACAATACGGAACTGGTGGAGCAGATGTATCAATTTTCCACCAAGGAAGAAAAACAGCAATACTGCGTGGAATATATCAGGGAAAATAAAGCAGATTTTTTCAATGTGGAACATTTGAGAAAAAAGGCAAGCTATAATTTTGCAAACGGCAATCTGGGTGCCAGTGCTTTTCTGAATGTGGAGCAGAACGACCAAACCCTGCTCTGGGAAATGTTCTCGCCCTGGGGAAAATATTACTGGAGAACCTGTCAATATTGCTTCTGCTATCTGGTATCGTTTTATGTACTGCTGCTTCTCGGAATGATATTCGGACTTTGTGATACAATCAGAGATCGGGAAGTTCCGGCATTATTGATGATATGCCAGCTGGGTTTTTTCGGAATCGTATTTTTCTTAATGTTTTGGGAGGCCAGCGCCAGACAATTGTATAATCAGATGCCTGGAATTCTGTTGGGAGGAATCCTGAGCATAGATTATTTTTGGAAAAACTTATCGATAAAACCCCGAAAATAATAATTGACCACTATAACGCACATGTTGTACACTGTAATCGATGTAATTCTAAAGTATATCGAAGGGAAGCAGGGACATGCGCGAAGAATTAAATGTAGAGGAGCTTTTCGCCAGCAAAGTATTTACTTTGGGTAAAATGAAAGAGAGACTCCCCAAGAGCACTTACAAAGAAGTCAAGAAAGTCATGGATCAGGGAGGAGAACTTTCTCTGGCGACTGCCGATGTGGTGGCAGCAGCAATGAAGGACTGGGCGATCGAGAACAGGGCAACCCATTATACTCATTGGTTCCAGCCGTTGACCGGTATCACCGCTGAAAAACACGATGCTTTTGTAACACATCCCGATGAGGATGGCCGTATGATCATGGAATTTTCCGGTAAGGAACTGATCAAGGGCGAGCCTGATGCATCTTCTTTCCCGTCCGGGGGCTTGCGTGCGACTTTTGAGGCAAGAGGTTATACTACTTGGGATATTACCTCTCCTGCATTTATCAAAGAGACAGCAACCGGTCCGACGCTTTGTATCCCCACTGCTTTCTGTTCTTATAAGGGCGAAGCTCTGGATAAAAAGACACCGTTACTTCGTTCCATGGAAGCTTTGAGCAAACAGGCAATCCGCATTGTGCGTCTGTTCGGTAATACAGAGGCAACCAAGGTACTGCCTTCCGTCGGTGCAGAGCAGGAATATTTCCTGGTGGATTCTGCCAAGGCATTGCAACGTGAAGATATTATTTTCTCCGGACGCACCCTGTTCGGTGCCCCTGCACCTAAGGGGCAGGAGATGGATGACCATTATTTCGGTGTTATCCGTGAGCGTATCGGCGGATTTATGCATGACGTGAATATTGAGCTGTGGAAATTGGGCGTGACTTCCAAGACCCAGCATAATGAGGCAGCTCCCGCGCAGCACGAAGTGGCTCCCATCTACGAATCCGCAAATGTGGCAGTGGACCATAACCAGCTGGTAATGGAGACACTGAAGCGTGTGGCAGGCAAACATGGCCTGCGCTGTATGCTGCATGAGAAGCCTTTTGCCGGAGTGAACGGTTCCGGTAAGCATAACAACTGGTCTATCACCACGGACAACGGTGTGAATCTGTTAGAGCCGGGACAGACCCCGAATGAAAATATTCAGTTTTTGTTAGTGCTGGCATGTATCATGAAGGCAGTAGATACCCATGCGGATCTGCTGCGCCAGAGTGCGTCCAACGTAGGCAACGATCACAGACTGGGTGGCTATGAGGCACCTCCTGCTATCATCTCTATTTTCCTGGGTGAGCAGCTGGAGGATGTCGTGTCACAGCTGGTAGAGACCGGTAAAGCGGATAATCTGAAAGAGGGCGGCATGCTCCGTACCGGTGTATCCACGCTTCCTGATTTTGTAAAGGATGCGACGGACAGAAACCGTACGTCACCTTTTGCGTTTACCGGTAATAAATTCGAGTTCCGTATGGTGGGAAGCGAGGATTCCATCGGAAGCCCCAACACCACTCTGAATGCTATTGTGGCAGAGGCCTTCTGTGAAGCGGCCGATCGGCTTGAGGGAGCGGAAGACTTCGACATGGCAGTTCATGACCTGATCAAGGAATATATGACCGAGCATCAGCGCATCATCTTCAACGGCAACGGTTATGCCAAGGAATGGGAAGAAGAAGCAGCCAGAAGAGGACTGCCCAACATTCCTTCCATGGTGGCAGCAGTGGATACTCTGACCACACCCAAGGCAATCCATCTGTTTGAGAAGTTCGGTATTTTCACCGAAGCAGAGCTGCGTTCCCGTGCGGAGGTGCTGTATGAGACCTATGCGAAGACCATCAATATCGAGGCACTGACCATGGTGGATATGGCAAATAAGCAGATCATCCCCGCAGTCATGAAGTACAGCAAGTCTTTGGCGGATGCTGTGATCGCTATCACAGAGGCCGGCGGAGACACCTATGTTCCTACCCGTATGCTGCAGCAGATCACACAGAAGCTGACGGAGATGGAGAAGGCATCCGAGGCACTGTTAGAAGAGGAGAAGAAAGCTTCTGCCATGCCCAGAGGCAAGGAGCAGGCATTCTGCTATCACGATAAAGTCATGGTGGCAATGAACGCTCTGAGAAGACCTGCGGATGAACTGGAGAAGCTGGTGGATAAAAAATACTGGCCGTTCCCGACCTATGCAGATCTGCTGTTTGAAGTATAGAGCGCTTCAAAGGTCGTTTCGGATGCAATAATAAAATTTTTTCAAAAAGAGTATTGCAATCGAAAAAAAACTGTTGTATAGTAATGAACCATAGAGGAGCGATCCTCACAAGTTAATATTTTTCAATGCGAAACGAAGGCGTTTACACTAGGAGTGTAGCGCCTTTTTTGTTGCTATTTGGAGCCACCCGGAAAGCATCGTAGAGACGATTTTGCGAATGGAGGTTCTGAATAGTCAACCCAGGGTAGTCGCAGACCGCATGGAAAATAGGGAAAATAAGGAGGAAACGAAGATGAGTGAAGTATTAAATGTGGAAGAAATCTTTGGCAGTAAGGTATTCACTTTGGGTAAGATGAGGGAAAGATTACCCAAGAGCGTCTACAAAGAAGTGAAGAAGATCATTGATCATGGCGGAGAGCTGTCTTTAGCTACCGCAGATGTTGTGGCAAAAGCAATGAAGGACTGGGCGATCGAGAACGGTGCAACACATTATACTCACTGGTTCCAGCCTCTGACCGGTATCACTGCTGAGAAGCATGACGCATTCGTAACTCATCCCGATGAGTCTGGTAAGATGATCATGGAGTTCTCCGGCAAGGAACTGATCAAGGGCGAGCCCGATGCATCTTCCTTTCCCTCCGGAGGCTTACGAGCAACTTTTGAGGCAAGAGGCTATACCGCATGGGATATCACATCTCCAGCATTTCTGAAAGAAGATGCAACCGGCGTGATCCTTTGCATTCCCACTGCTTTTTGCTCTTACAAGGGTGAGGCACTGGATAAGAAGACACCCCTGCTTCGTTCCATGGAAGCTGTCAGCACCCAGGCACTGCGTATCGTAAGACTGTTCGGCAATACCGAAGCTACCAAGGTCGTAGCAAGTGTAGGACCGGAGCAGGAATATTTCCTGGTAGACAGAGATAAATACTTAAAACGTGAAGATCTGATCTTCGCAGGACGCACCCTGTTCGGTGCACCCGCACCCAAGGGACAGGAACTGGAGGATCATTACTTCGGTACCATCCGCGAGAGAATCGGTTCCTTCATGAAGGATCTGAATATTGAGCTGTGGAAGCTGGGCGTAACCGCTAAGACACAGCACAACGAGGTAGCTCCCGCACAGCATGAACTGGCACCCATTTATGAGACTGCTAACATCGCAGTAGATCATAACCAGCTGGTTATGGAGACGATGAAAAAAGTAGCCGGTCGTCATGGAATGACCTGTCTGCTGCATGAGAAGCCTTTCGCCGGAGTGAACGGCTCCGGTAAACATAACAACTGGTCCCTGGGAACTGATAATGGCGTGAACCTGTTAGATCCCGGTGACACTCCGAACGAGAACATCCAGTTCCTGCTGGTACTGGCATGTATTCTGAAAGCCGTAGATACCCATGCAGATCTGCTTCGTCAGAGCGCATCCGATGTCGGCAACGATCACAGACTGGGAGCTAACGAGGCGCCTCCCGCAATCATTTCCGTATTCCTGGGCGAACAGCTGGAGGATGTAGTAAAGCAGCTGGTGGAGACCGGTGATGCAACCCATTCGATCCAGGGTGGTAAGCTTTTAACCGGCGTATCCACACTGCCGGATCTGGATAAGGATGCAACAGATCGTAACAGAACTTCACCGTTTGCTTTTACCGGTAATAAGTTTGAGTTCCGTATGGTAGGTAGTGCAGACTCCATCGCAAGTCCCAACACCACTCTGAATGCTATCGTTGCGGAAGCTTTCTGTGAGGCAGCAGATATTCTGGAGAAGGCAGACGACTTCGATATCGCAGTACATGATCTGATCAAGAAGTATCTGACAGAGCATCAGAGAATCATTTTCAATGGCAACGGTTATTCCGAAGAGTGGGTAGAAGAGGCAGCTAAAAGAGGGCTTCCCAACATTAAGTCTATGGTAGAGGCTTCCGAGACTCTGACCACCGAGAAGTCCATCAAACTGTTCGAGAAATTCGGTATTTTCACCGAGGCTGAACTTAGATCCCGCGAGGAGATTCTGTACGAAACCTACTCCAAGACCATTAATATCGAAGCTTTGACCATGGTAGATATGGCGAAGAAGCAGTATATTCCCGCAGTTATGGAATACACGAAGACTTTGGCGGATACCGTACTGGCTGTTAAGAGTGCAGGTGTCGATGCTACTGTGCAGACCACAGCTCTGAAGAGTATCTCCGAGAAACTGGCAGAGGCACAGACAGCAGAGACTTCACTGGAAGATAAGCTGGCAGAGGCAGCAGGTATCGAAGATCCCAAGAAGCTTGCTTTCTTCTATAAAGATGTGGTACATACCGCAATGGATGACCTGAGAACTCCCGTGGATGCACTGGAGATGATGGTTGACAAGAAGGTATGGCCGGTACCTACCTATGGCGATCTGATCTTTGAAGTATAAAAAATACTATAATACATTTCTCACATTGTGTTGAACAAAAACGAGGCTTATTGCATTGACAGTAAGCTTCGTTTTTGTAGTGCGTCTAGCGGTGTACGAATCTGACAGGAAAGCTGTGCGGAGACCGATTGCTGATTGCTATCAAAAAAATCCTATGTTATGATAACAGCATGATGAAAAACAAAAAATTCTGGAAAACTATTTGCGTTCTGGCAATAATTGCATATACATTGAAAAATCTGTTGATCGGAACAGATACGGATGAGGGGTACGGTATTATGGTGGGATACCGGCTTGCCATGGGCGACCGGCTGCTGCTGGATATGTGGGAACCCCATCAGACTTCGGCTATTTTTACGGCATTGTTTATCGGACCATTTATACGTCTGACCGGCGGCGTGAATTACCTGAATCTGTTTTTAAGAGTGGTATTTTTCCCGATTCAGGCAGGGGTCAGTGTATTCCTATATAAAACAATCAGAAAGACTGCACCTTTGGTGGATACGTCCGTAGCTGCCCTGATGGGGTTGTTGTATTATGTGACGACGCCAAAATCTATTTTTATTCCTGAGTATTCTAACCTTCACAACTGGTTTTTCGCGCTGATGGTGCTGTGCCTTTTGAGATATTTTGGAACAAAAGATTCTGAGGGCAGCCGGGTGGAAGGAAAGCTTGGGTATCTGGCACTTGCGGGAATTTTTATGACCTGTGACGTGCTGGCGTATCCCAGTATGGTGCTGGTGTTTCTATGTTGCATGGGCTTCCTGTTTTTGCGTAAGTCAAAGACGAAGGCGAGAGAGGTTTTTGCGTATGCGCTGCCCTGTGTATTGAGTGCGGGGGCGATGCTTGGGTATCTGCTGACCTATATGACACCGCAGATTATGATGCAGATGATAAGAGAGATTCTGGGAGAGGGATCCCACCAGACTTCTGTGGCAGAAAAGCTGTTAGATTGGGGAGAAAGCTTAGGCGAGACGATACTAATTCTTTTGGCAGCATTGCTTTTTACGGGATTGATTCGATGGATTGTAGAGAACAAGATGAAAAAGCAGCTCCCGGAATTGCTCCGTCAGCCTGGAATGCTGTTTTTCCTGATCGTATTCGTGGTTCAGATTGGATTCTGGCTGTTTAGTTCCTTTAATGCCATCTATCCACAGCTTCTTCTGATGGCGTTATCTTTGGAGGGTATATACATTTATCTTCGGAAGGACAGGTCGGAAACACTTTTCTTCCGATGGATCCTGCTGGTGTTTGTGAATTATTTTGCAGTGCTTTTGCTGTCAAACTGGGAGCCTATGCTACTAAATACTTATCTGATCATGGGAGCAGAAGCTGGGTTGATCGTCTTGGGCTGCTATTGGCAGAAGACGAGTGCACAGGGGAAAAAGGCGTTGCAGATCTTATGCCTGTGTCTGGTACTGGGTAATGCATTTGGGTACAGTTATCTGATTTTGGGATCCCAGGAATATCATGCTTCTGTGGTCCGTAATGTGCGGGGCATTAACAAGAAAGGTCTGAGGGCAGGGATTCTCACGGATTATATGACTGCATACCGTTACAACAATAATCTGGAGATATGGCAGGAGGCGGTGCCGGACGGCAGCACTGTGCTCTATGTGGGACCATCCCAGTTCTATTGTATGTTGGGAGAGCATACCCAGGCTTCTCCCGATACCATCTGCTCCATGATCTATGATGAGCGTCTGCTGGATTATTGGGAACTCCATCCGGAACGTTATCCGGATGTGGTGGTGTTTGAAAGCAGCTATGGTGATATCCGGCAGGAAGGCGATAACTTTATCTGGCACTGGCTGATGGAAGATTTTCAGCCGGTGGAGAGGAAAGATTACCCCTATATCGCAGTGTTTACCAGGTGATTTTACGGAAATTGTTTTAATTTCATATACTTTTTTTAAAATTTTTTAAATTAGGTATTGCAAAATAGAAACAGATAGTGTATACTTCATCAAGTAAACGACATAGGGCTATCGCCAAACGGTAAGGCAACGGACTCTGACTCCGTCATTTCAAGGTTCGAATCCTTGTAGCCCTGCGAAGCAGGAGTTGACCTGCGAATAGGAACCTCAGTAGAGAAATCTACTGAGGTTTTTTGTTGTCCGGAAATATCTCAGATATTCATGGTGAAATTCCCCTGATTGTGAATAAAAGTTGGCAATAATACACAAAAAAGCCACACAAAGTTGAAGAGAATTATAAAATGTGATAAGATAAACATAAAATTAAGGTAGGAGATCTGCAAAAACGGACAAACAGAAAAGGGGAATCTTATGAACAATATAAAAGTACAGACGAAAATGATCATAGTAATACTGGCAACGATGGCTGCACTGTTGTTGTGTACTATCTTTTCAGCACAAAGCATGAAAGAATTGCAGTCCAAAGCATTAGATACCATGGAGACTGATGAGCGGGAAGCCTACGATGAACAGATCAAGCAGCAGGTAGATAATGTGATCTCGCTCTGCCAGACCATTTATGATCAGTATCAGGCTGGTGTCTATACCGAAGCAGAGGCCAGGAAACTTGCGGCGGATGAAATCCGCCAGCTTCGCTACGGAGATTCGGGATATTTCTGGGTGGATCAGTATGACGGAACCAATGTGGTACTGCTGGGAAGTGCAACAGAAGGTACAAACCGTATGGAGACCAAGGATGCTAACGGGTACCAGATGGTAAAGGAAATCATCCGCATGGGACAGGAGCCGGATGGTGGTTATGTAGATTATGTGTTCCCAAAGGAAGGAGAGACGGAATCCTCTCCCAAACGTTCCTACAGCAAAGCGTTTGAACCGTTCCAGTGGGTCATCGGCACAGGAAATTACACCGACTATATTGATGATAAGATTGTCACGGTAGGTGATGAATTTTCCGGTTATGTGACAGGAAGACTGACGATGTTCATTGCATCGACACTTATAGAAGGTGCAATCGTGATCGCCCTTCTGGTTTTCATTATTATCAGCATCGTCCAGCCGCTCAAAAAATGTGTGGCATCCATCGGCGTGATGGAACAGGGAGATTTCTCAAAATCTATGGGAGATAAGCTTTTAAAACGCCGTGATGATTTCGGACGGCTGGCAGTCTCTCTGGAGTCTATGAGGACAGAGATGAGTGGACTGATCGGTGAAGTCAAAGAGCAGGCTGCAGAGATCAACAATATGGTACAGAATATTGATAACAGTATTCAGGCTCTGGATGAACAGATCGAGGATGTGTCCGCTACCACAGAGGAACTGGCAGCCGGAATGGAAGAGACAGCGGCATCTTCTGAAGAGATCAATGCTATGTCTCATGAGATTGAGAGTGCAGCGAAGAATATTGCGACACGTTCTCAGGATGGTGCCACCGAAGCAGATGCGATCCGTGAGCGTGCGGTAGGAATCAAGAAGGATATTACACAAAATGATCAGCGTACCAAAGCCATTCATGAAGAGATCAACGAAGGACTGACCAGGGCACTGGAGGAAATTAAAGTAGTCAACCAGATTGGAGTTCTGGCAGAATCTATTATGCAGATCACGGGACAGACGAATCTGTTGGCACTGAATGCATCCATTGAGGCAGCACGTGCGGGAGAAGCCGGAAAAGGATTTGCTGTGGTGGCGGAGGAAATTCGTGTGCTGGCAGAACAGTCCAAGGCAGCCGTCTCTCATATCCAGGATGTGACCAACAATGTGATGGATGCTGTAAACAATTTGGCAGAAGGAACACAGAAGCTGTTGGGATTTGTCGGAACAGATGTGGTGGACAGCTTTGCAGCATTTTCCGGTATGGCGGATTCTTACAGTAATGATGCCGGTCAGATCGATGGACTGGTAACAGATTTCTCTGCCTCCTCCGAAGAACTGCTGGCATCTATCAGCGGTGTCATGGAGGCAATCAACGAAGTCAGCAAGGCAGCTACCGAAGGGGCTTCGGGAACTACGGATATTGCGGATAAGACGGGGGTAATCGTAGAAAGAGCCAACGAGATCAAGGAAAAAGCGGAGGCTGCAAGAATTGCTGCGGACAAACTTCAGCAAAATGTGGAACACTTTATCGTGTAGAGAATGTGCATCATGCACAGGAAGAAAAATATAAAATTGTGCAAAAAGCACTTGAAAAGTAAAAAGTTAAGTGATACTATAAGCCACAACAAGAAATAAACGAAAAATATTATCATTCATGCAAAGAAGCATTTGTAGTGATACGAATGCTTTTTTTGCGTTATCTGCAGCAGGCGGATCAGGCGGTGAGAAACGGCGGTACCAGCGTAGGACTGTGTGGCAGAGAGATCCGGGGCAAAAAGGTGGGAATCATCGGCTGCGGTCAGATCGGTTTCATGACAGCGAAGCTTTTCCGGGCATTCGGTGCGGAAGTCTATGCCTATGCCAGACACGAAAGAGAAGAAGTGAAGGCAGCAGGAATTGCATACAAACCGCTGGATGACCTGTTGAGAGAGTGTGATATTATTTCCCTGCATACGCCGAACAACAAGGAGACCAGAGGAATGATCAGTGCGGAGAAGATCGCACTGATGAAGAAATCAGCCATTTTTATCAACTGTGCAAGAGGCCTTATCGTAGACAGCAAGGCACTGGCACAGGCTTTGAACGAAGGACGGATCGCAGGAGCTGCGGTGGATGTATTTGACTGTGAGCCGCCCATTCCCACAGAGGAACCGCTGCTTCATGCGAAAAATACATTGTTGACACCGCACGTGGCATTCCTGTCGGAGGAAGCCATGGTACGCAGAGCGGAAATCGAGTTTTCCAATGTGTACGCTTATCTGAACGGAAAGCCGGAAAACGTCTGTACGCTGTGATGTGGAGAGGAAACAACAAACCGAACATATTTTCGAATTCATCTGTACTTTTCAAAAAAATTCTGCTATAATCTGTGCGTAACGTGAAAAAATAGATAATAGTTCAGTTGTGAACGTATCCGGGAACAGAATCATGCCTGTATGATTTTAGTGGCCGAATACGTTCACGAACTGTGTTATTCCAGTAACATATTTGCACGGAGAGGCATCATGAATCCATCGAACGAACCCTCACAATTCAAATTACATTCCGAATATCAGCCTACCGGAGACCAGCCGCAGGCCATTGCGGAGCTGGTGGAAGGCTTCCGGCAGGGCAATCAGTTTGAGACACTGCTGGGTGTTACCGGTTCCGGTAAGACCTTTACCATGGCCAATGTGATCCAGGCATTGAATAAGCCGACGCTGATCATTGCCCACAACAAGACACTGGCGGGGCAGCTTTACGGGGAAATGAAGGAATTTTTCCCGGAAAATGCGGTGGAATATTTTGTTTCTTATTACGATTATTATCAGCCGGAGGCTTATGTGCCGTCTTCGGATACTTATATTGCAAAAGATTCTTCCATCAATGATGAAATTGATAAACTGCGCCTGTCCGCTACGGCATCCCTGGCGGAGCGCAGAGATGTGGTAGTGGTGGCCAGCGTGTCATGTATCTACGGCTTGGGAAGCCCTGACGAATATCAGGACTTGATCGTATCCCTGCGCCCCGGTATGGTGAAGGACCGGGATGAGGTGCTGCGGGAACTGATTGATATTCAGTATAACCGTAACGATATGGATATCCAGCGTGCGACCTTCCGTGTCCGCGGAGATGTGGTGGAAGTATATCCGGCGCAGGGCGGCGATTATCTGATCCGGATAGAATTCTTCGGCGATGAGATCGACCGGATCGCGGAGGTGGAGCCGCTTACGGGGAAAATTCATGCAGAACTGAACCATGTGGCAATTTTTCCGGCATCCCACTATGTAGTGTCGCAGGAGAAAATCAAGGCTGCCTGTGGCAATATCGAAGAAGAGATGAAGGAACGGGTACAGTTTTTCAAGGGCGAAGACAAGCTGATCGAGGCCCAGCGGATTGCGGAACGGACGAATTTCGATATTGAGATGCTCCGGGAGACCGGTTTCTGTTCCGGTATCGAGAACTATTCCAGACATCTGAACGGACTTCCTGCGGGAGCACCGCCCATGACGCTGTTGGACTTTTTCCCGGATGATTTCCTGATTATCGTGGACGAGTCCCATATGACGATCCCACAGATCCGCGGTATGTATGCCGGGGACCGCTCGCGAAAGCAGACACTGGTGGACTACGGTTTCCGTCTGCCCTCGGCACTGGATAATAGACCGTTGAACTTTGAGGAATTCGAGGCGCATATCGACCAGATGATGTTCGTATCCGCCACTCCTTCCGATTATGAGAAGGATCATGAACTGCTGCGGACAGAGCAGATCATTCGTCCCACAGGTCTGCTGGATCCGGAAGTACAGGTGCGCCCGGTAGAGGGACAGATCGATGACCTGATCGGAGAGGTCAACAAGGAGATCGCACAGCATCATAAGGTACTGATCACCACACTGACCAAGCGGATGGCAGAGGATCTTACGGATTATATGAAGGAAGTCGGTATTCGGGTGAAATATCTGCATTCTGACATTGATACGCTGGAGCGTGCCCAGATCATCCGGGATATGCGTCTGGATGTGTTCGATGTACTGGTAGGTATCAACCTGTTGCGAGAGGGTCTGGATATTCCGGAGATCACTCTGGTGGCCATTCTGGATGCGGATAAGGAAGGATTCCTTAGAAGTGCGACTTCCCTGATCCAGACCATCGGCCGTGCGGCCCGTAATGCGGAAGGCCATGTCATCATGTATGCGGACACCATCACGGACTCCATGCGGGAAGCACTGGATGAGACCAACAGACGTCGTGAGATCCAGATGAAATATAATGAAGAACATGGTATCACCCCCCAGACGATCAAAAAGGCGGTGCGTGATCTTATCAGCATCTCCAAGGTAATCGCCAAGGAAGAGGTACGCTTTGAGAAGGATCCCGAATCCATGACGAAGAAGGAACTGGAGAAGCTGATCGGCGAGATCCAGAAGAAGATGCAGAAAGCAGCGGCAGACCTGAATTTCGAAGCGGCAGCAGAACTTAGAGATAAAATGCTTGAATTAAAGAAACAATTAAATGATATGGAATAAAAGTAAAGCATCAAAGATGCGATTTTGCGAATGGGGCTCTGAATAATTGGAGAACGATATTTTATTTAAGAAAGGCAAGACAATGGAAGAAGCAAAGAAGATGCGTCCCCGGGAGTACATTAAGATCCGGGGTGCCAATGAACATAACCTGAAAAACATTAATGTGGACATTCCCAGAAACGAGCTGGTGGTATTGACCGGTATGTCCGGTTCCGGTAAGTCCTCTCTGGCATTCGACACGATCTATGCAGAGGGACAGAGACGCTACATGGAATCCCTGTCCTCATATGCGAGACAGTTCCTGGGCCAGATGGAGAAGCCTAATGTGGAAAGCATCGAAGGACTGTCCCCCGCTATCTCCATTGACCAGAAATCCACCAACCGTAACCCTCGTTCTACCGTAGGTACGGTAACAGAGATTTATGACTATTTCCGTCTGCTGTATGCGAGAATCGGTATTCCCCACTGCCCGAAGTGTGGCAGAGAGATTGCCAAGCAGACTGTAGATCAGATGGTGGATCAGATCATGAACATGGGAGAAGGCACGAAGATCCAGTTGCTGGCCCCCGTGGTCAGAGGCCGCAAGGGCGAGCATGCCAAAGTGCTGGAGCGTGCCAAGAGAAGCGGTTATGTCCGGGTACGGATCGACGGCAGCATGTATGAACTGACGGAAGAGATCAAACTGGATAAAAATATCAAGCACAATATCGACATCGTGGTAGATCGTCTGGTGGTAAAGGATGGTATTCAGCGCCGTCTGACAGACTCTATTGAAAATGTACTGGAACTGGCAGAGGGGCTGCTGGTGGTGGATGTGATCGGCGGCGAACCGGTGACTTTCAGCCAGAGCTTTTCCTGTCCGGACTGTGGTATCAGTGTCAGCGAAGTGGAACCCAGAAGCTTTTCCTTCAACAATCCTTTCGGTGCCTGCCCGGTATGCTTCGGCCTGGGATATAAGATGGAATTCGACGAGGATCTGATGATCCCGGACAAGAGACTCAGCATCAATGAGGGAGCCATCACGGTCATGGGCTGGCAGTCCTGTGCGGACAAGTCCAGCTTTACCAATGCTATTCTGCGGGCACTGGCGAAGGAATATAATTTTGATCTGGATACTCCCTTCCAGGATTATCCCCAGAAGATTCATGACATTCTGCTCCACGGCACCAACGGTAAAGAGGTCCTGGTGCATTATACCGGCCAGCGCGGCAGTGGTGTGTATCCAGTAGCCTTTGAAGGCCTGATCAAAAATGTGGAGCGCCGCTATCGTGAGACCGCTTCCGAGAGCAGCAAACAGGAATATGAGACCTTCATGCGCATCACTCCCTGTAAAGAATGTAAGGGCATGCGACTGAAGAAGGAATCTCTGGCGGTTACCGTATGCGACAAGAATATTTATGAGATCACATCCATGTCCATCCGTGATCTGCAGAAATTCCTGGATACCATGACGCTGACGAAACAGCAGCAGTTCATCGGTGAACGTGTGCTGAAGGAGATCCGCGCAAGAGTAGGATTTCTGGTGGATGTGGGACTGGAATATTTGTCCCTGGCCAGAGCTACGGCTACCCTGTCCGGCGGTGAAGCACAGCGTATCCGTCTGGCTACCCAGATCGGTTCCGGACTGGTGGGTGTATGCTATATTCTGGACGAGCCCAGCATCGGCCTGCACCAGAGAGACAATGACAAACTGCTGAATACTCTGAAGAACCTGCGGGATCTGGGGAACACTCTGGTAGTGGTAGAGCATGATGAAGACACCATGCTGGCAGCGGATTATATCGTGGACATTGGTCCGGGAGCCGGTTCCCACGGCGGAGAGGTCATTGCCTGCGGCACAGCGGAAGAGATCATGCAGATTCCGGAATCCATTACGGGACAGTACCTCAGCGGCAAAAAGCGGATTCCCGTACCGGAGACCAGAAGGACTCCCACCGGCTGGATCAAAGTACTGGGAGCTCAGGAAAACAACCTGAAAAACGTAGATGTAGAAATTCCTCTGGGTGTGATGACCTGTGTCACCGGTGTCTCCGGTTCCGGAAAAAGTTCACTGGTGAATGAGATCCTCTACAAGCATCTGGCGAGAGAATTGAACCGTGCCCGCTGCATTCCCGGCAGACACAAGGGTATCGAAGGTGTGGAACAGCTGGACAAAGTCATCAACATTGACCAGTCTCCCATCGGACGGACTCCCAGATCCAACCCCGCTACTTATACCGGAGTATTTGATCTGATCCGCGATCTGTTTGCTTCTACGGCGGACGCAAAGGCCAAGGGTTACAGCAAGGGACGATTCAGCTTCAATGTCAAGGGCGGAAGATGTGAAGCCTGCGGTGGCGATGGTATCATCAAGATCGAGATGCATTTCCTGCCGGATGTCTATGTGCCCTGTGAGGTCTGCGGCGGTAAGAGATACAACCGTGAGACACTGGATGTAAAATACAAAGGCAAGAGTATTTTTGATGTGTTGGATATGACGGTGGAAGAAGCATTGCCTTTCTTCGAAAATGTACCGTTTATCCGCAGAAAGATCGAGACCCTGTATGATGTGGGACTTTCCTATGTAAAGCTGGGACAGCCTTCCACTACCCTGTCCGGTGGTGAGGCACAGCGTATCAAGCTGGCCACGGAGCTTTCCAGAAGAAGTACCGGCAGGACCATCTATATCCTGGATGAGCCTACCACAGGACTGCATTTTGAGGATGTCCATAAGCTGGTGGAGATCCTGCACAGACTGGCGGACGGCGGCAACACGGTGGTTGTCATCGAGCATAATCTGGATGTGATCAAGACCGCGGATTATATCATCGATATGGGACCGGAAGGCGGAGACCGCGGTGGTACAGTGATCGCCAAGGGAACCCCGGAAGAGATCGTCAAGGTGAAAAAATCCTACACCGGTTACTATGTGAAAAAGATGCTGGAGAAGGACAAGAAACTACGATAACTATTCAGCCCCCCATTCGCAAAACGCTCTTTCATGGCTCCCTGATTCTGAATAGTTATCAAATTTTAAGAATTACCCTCTATGAAAATGGAAAAAATTCAGTTATAATATGATGTATATGACTAAAATAGCGTGTAGAGTCAAGACTTATAGATAGATACCATCGGAAAGGGGTAATAAAAAAGATGCAGTGCACAGATATCGGAATTGATTTAGGTACCGCCAGCATTCTGGTATACATCAGAGGAAAGGGCGTTGTATTAAAGGAGCCCTCTGTTGTAGCTTTTGATAGAGATACAAATAAGATTAAAGCCATCGGTGAGGATGCAAGACTGATGCTGGGAAGAACTCCCGGCAACATCGTAGCCGTAAGACCGTTACGTCAGGGTGTTATCTCTGATTATACCGTAACCGAGAAAATGATGAAATACTTTATCCAGAAAGCGCTGGGGAAGAGAACTTTCCGTAAGCCCCGTATCGCTGTCTGTGTTCCCAGCGGCGTTACAGAGGTAGAGAAGAAGGCAGTAGAAGATGCTACCTACCAGGCAGGTGCCAGAGAGGTTTCCATTATTGAGGAACCCATCGCAGCTGCTATCGGTGCGGGTATTGATATTTCCAAGCCTTGCGGTAATATGATCGTAGATATCGGCGGCGGTACTTCCGATATCGCAGTCATATCTCTGGGAGGTACTGTAGTCAGTGCTTCCATCAAGATCGCAGGCGATGATTTTGATGAAGCCATTGTGCGTTATATGCGTAAAAAACATAATCTGCTCATCGGTGAGAGAACCGCAGAGGATCTGAAGATCAAGATCGGTTCCTGCTACAAGAGAGCGGAAGTGGATTATATGGATGTCAGAGGACGTAACCTCGTGACCGGTCTGCCCAAGACTGTTAAGGTGTCTTCCGAGGAGACCGAGGAGGCATTGCGCGAGACTACCGCACAGATCGTGGAGACCATTCACAGCGTACTGGAGAAGACTCCCCCTGAGCTGGCAGCCGATATTGCAGACAGAGGAATCGTACTGACCGGAGGTGGAAGCCTGCTGCGCGGTCTGGAAGATCTGATCTCTGCCAAGACAGGTATCAACACCATGACAGCAGAGGATCCCATGACAGCAGTGGCCATTGGAACCGGTAAATACGTAGAGTTCCTGGCAGGCTACAGAGAGTAACACAGACAGCTCCGGGGAACCGGAAAAGATAGACTAAGGCAGGATGCCGTACATTTGTCGAAGGATCGCAGCCGCAAATGGAGGATATGAATGGTTAAAGGCTTGTATACCGCTTACACCGGTATGGTAAACGAACAGAACAGAATGGATATCATGACCAACAATCTGGCCAATGCATCTACCGTCGGATATAAAAAGGAAGGATCCACCAGCCAGTCCTTTAATGATGTGCTGACGGTCAAGATCAAGGATCAGTCGGTAGGCATGAGAAATGTCCAGAAGATCGGTATCAAAAATCCCGGAGTGAAGATCGGAGAGAATTATACCGATTATACGCAGGGATCTTTCCGCATTACGGATAATACCTATGATCTGGCATTAGCCGGAGATGGCTTTTTTGCCATTGAATTTACCAATAAGGCAGGAGAGACCGACACCAAATACACCCGTGCAGGACAGTTTACACTGAATAAGGATGGATATCTGGTAACGGAAGAGGGTGACTATGTTCTGGATACCCAGAACAGGAGGATCCGCCTGAACACACTGCTGGATTCCAAGATCACCGATGACGGTACGATTTATCAGAACGATCAGGCAGTTGCCAGAATTCAGGTGACGGACTTTGAAGATTATGATTACCTGGAAAAATATGGAGAGACCTATTATCAGCCCATTGAAGGGGCCAAAACGACTACGGCAGATGCACAGGTGAAGTCAGGCTATCTGGAGATGGCAAATGTACAGATTGTATCCGAGATGGTAAATCTGATCTCCATTACCAGAGCATATGAATCCAACCAGAAGGTGGTCCAGACCATTGATGGCACTCTGGATGTAGCAGCGAACCAGATTGGTAAACTGTAGTAATGAATTCGGCTGGGACAGCCGATAACTGATTATAGAATATTTTCAGGATAAAAATCAGGTCATGGATGACATAAGGGACATTGTGAGAGGAGACTACATATGGTCAGAAGCTTATGGACAGCAGCGACCGGCATGATCGCACAGCAGACAAATGTGGATACGATTGCCAATAATCTGGCAAACGTAAACACCACAGGTTACAAAACACAGGTGAATGAATTCAAGAGCCTGTTATACCAGAACATCCAGACGAAGACAACTTCCGCAAACGGAGATACCAAGCCCGGCAGTGCGCAGGTAGGTCTCGGTGTAAGAAATGCTTCCATCAGTTCCGTATTTAAGGAAGGAAGTCTGACAGCATCCGACAGCGACACCGCATTTGCAATTGATGGCAAGGGTTTCTTTGCAGTAAGAGGAGCGGACGGCAATACCTACTACACCAGAAACGGTAATCTGAAGTTTACTCTTGCAGCCAACGGCGGCAATATGCTGGCTACTTCTGATGGACTTCCGGTACTGGATACACAGGGTAAAGCAATTGTTCTGGGCAGCAATTATGTGATGAGCAATATTACAGTCAGCAAGGACGGAAGTCTGTGTTATCCCGATGCAAAGAACAAACCTCAGCCTATCGGCATCACAATAGGTGTTTTCCAGTTCAATAATCCGAACGGACTGGAAAGACTGGCAGACAGCCTGTATCAGCAGACCGCAGCCAGCGGACAGGCTATCAACGAAGCAAGAAATAATAATGTAGAGAAGAGCAGTATTATCCAGGGATATCTGGAAAGCTCCAATGTACAGGTCGTAGACGAGATGGTCAACATGATCGTTGCACAGCGTGCCTACGAACTCAACTCCAAAGCCATCACAGCATCCGATGAGATGCTACAGCAGGCCAACAACCTGCGTAGGTAATGAGACGGGGCAGGGTGCAAGGTGGTGATTCGACTGCTAGCAGGCGAAATCACCAGATTGCGGCCTGACAGGGCGAATGCCCGACATCCCTGCAAGCTCGTCTTGCAGGGATGCCCGTCGCATTACCGTAGGGACGATTCGCCTGCTTGCAGGCGGAAACGTCAGATTGCGGTTTGATAGGGCGAATGCCCGACATCGAAGGAAATGCGAAGCGTTTACGAGATGCATTGCTCATTACCGTAGAGCATAGAAAACCTAAAAACTAAGGAGGCCCATTTATGGATATCTCTTCTATATACGGCAGTTCCGCTCTGGACAGCACCGCATACACCAATGCGGCGAACCAGACGGCTTCCAAATTGCAGAACCAGTTAAACGGTTCGGATTACACCAAAGCAACAGACGATGAACTGATGGATGCCTGCAAGCAGTTCGAGGCTTATTTCCTAGAGCAGATGTTCAAGGAAATGATGAAGACCATCCCTGAGAGCGATGAGACTTCTTCTTCCAACTCCCAGCTTATGGATTACTATAAGGATGAGATGGTACAGCAGATCGCATCCGACTCTACGGAGCAGAACAGTCTGGGATTGGCACAGATGCTATATGAGCAGATGAAGCGTAATTACAATCTTGAGTAGCGACTTCGGGCTGCCATTTCCGGCAGCCCTGATCTTTTTTATCTTACGCCGCCACCGCGGTGACCTCTTCCCAATTCGGAGAGAACAGCCTTGAAACCCACAAATCAACAGACAGATAGTATGAGGACTAAAAATGGAGACGATTACAGGTTTTGTAGACCATATTGTGTTTCAAAACAGTGAAAACGGATATACGGTAATGATCCTGTCGACAGAAGGGGAAGAGATGACCTGTGTCGGTATGTGCAAAGGACTGACCCAGGGAGAAAATATTTCCGCAGAGGGAGAATACATAGAACATCCCGTATACGGTCGACAGTTCAAGATCCAGAGCTACGAGACCGTAACGCCGACCGACCGCGTGGGAATGGAACGGTATCTGGGTTCCGGAGCAATCCGGGGAGTCGGTGAGGCACTGGCAGCCAGAATCGTAAAAAAATTCGGAGACGATACTTTCCGCATCATCGAGGAGGAGCCGGAGCGTCTGGCTGAGGTAAAGGGGATCAGCGAACGCAAGGCACAGGAGATCGCTATCCAGATGGAAGAAAAAAAGGATCTCCGGGAAGCACTGGTCTATTTACAGCAATACGGAATCAGTAATACTCTTGCCGTAAAAATATATAATACCTATGGTATGGAAATGTACAGTGTTATGCGGGAGAATCCCTATCGCCTGGCAGAGGATGTCAGTGGTGTGGGATTCCGTATCGCGGACGAGATCGCGGGGAAGATCGGCATTCATACCGACTCGGATTACCGCATCCGCAGTGGCATTCTGTATACCCTGCTGCAGGCGGTGGGAGAAGGTCATTGTTATCTGCCGTTGGATCTTCTGCTGCGCAGAGCTTCCGAACTATTGGGGGTATCAGAGGAAAATATCCGTCCTCAGGTGGATAACCTTATCATGGACCGAAAGCTTGTGGCAAAGGGAGAAGCAGTATTTGCTTCCTCTTATTACTATGCGGAGTTGAATTGTGCCAATATGCTCAGGAATCTGAATATCCCTATGGTGGAGGCAGAAAATCTTCCATCCCAGGATGCAGCGATCCGCAAACGTCTGGAACGCATGGCGGAAAATCTGTCCATGGAACTGGATGAACTGCAGCTGAAAGCGGTGGAGGAAAGTATCAAAAATGGCCTGTTTATCCTGTCCGGAGGTCCCGGCACCGGAAAAACCACCACCATTAATATGATCATCCGATTCTTTGAATCGGAAGGCATGGACATTTTTCTGGCAGCACCTACGGGCAGAGCAGCCAAGAGAATGACGGAAGCCACCGGATTTGAGGCGAAGACCATTCATCGTCTGTTGGAACTGAACAGTGCCCTGTCGGAAGACGACACCAGAAAGGCAAATTTCGAGCGGAACCAGGAGAACCCCTTAGAGGCGGATGTAGTGATCATTGATGAAATGTCCATGGTGGATATTCAACTGTTTCAGGCGCTTCTGAAAGCAATTCTTCCGGGAACACGACTGATCCTGGTGGGAGATGTGGACCAGCTGCCCAGTGTGGGACCCGGACAGGTATTGCGGGACCTCATGAACAGCCGGGCGTTCCCCATGGTAACTCTGGAGAAGATCTTCCGACAGGCCGGACAAAGTGACATTGTCGTCAATGCCCATCGGATTAACAGAGGAGAGCAGATCACTCTGGACAATAAGTCAAAGGATTTCTTTTTACTGGAAAGAAATGACGTAAATGTCATATATAAGCACATGATCCAGCTGATTCAGGATATGCTACCCAGATATGTGGGAGCCACCTCCTTTGATATTCAGGTACTGACCCCTATGAGGAAGGGAAGTCTGGGCTGTGAGACGTTGAATGAGATCTTACAGCGTTATCTGAATCCAGCGGATCCTCATAAAAAGGAGCATGCCTATGGCAATACCGTTTTCCGGGAAGGCGATAAGGTCATGCAGATCAAAAATAATTATCAGCTGGAATGGGAGATCCGCAGCAAATATGGACTCTGCATAGACAAAGGAACCGGGGTGTTTAACGGAGATACCGGAATTATTGAAGAGATCAATGATTTTGCAGAGACCATCACGGTAAATTTTGATGAAGGGCGTATGGTGGAATATTCGTACAAACTGCTGGATGAGCTGGAACTTGCGTATGCTGTGACGATCCATAAATCACAGGGATCGGAGTATCCGGCCGTTGTCATTCCGCTTCTTTCCGGACCCCGCATGCTTATGAACCGGAATTTATTGTATACGGCGGTTACAAGAGCAAAGAAATGTGTTACGATAGTGGGAGACGACACAACATTTGAGCAAATGATTGAGAATAATTCCCAACAGAGACGCTACAGCGGTCTGAAGGACCGGCTGTTGGAAAATAAGGAGGAAGCGTAAATGAAAGCACAGATTTTAACGGAAGATCAGATTCCGGAAGCGCTCAGTATTGCAAGGGGTGTCTTTGATTACTGTCTGCGTGCGCGGATCACGGATCTGGAAATGATTCATATATTTCTGCAATATACGGAAAACACAAACATCCGGAACATGATTGCAGAAGGAACTCTCACCATGTGGGGAATTTTTGAACAGGGGCATATGATCGCCATGTCAGGAATGCAGAAAGAGGGACATATTACCATGCTGTATGTGCTTCCGGTATTCCAGCGCAGAGGATGTGGCAGATGTCTGTTGGAAGAAATGAAGGCGTATGCGGCAAATCAATATCAGTTACAGAGGGTGACGTTATCGGCAATGCCGGCATGGACAGCGGATTATTTCACAAAACGCCGGTTTCATCCAATGGAGGGCACGCACACCAGCACGGCCGATCAGCGTGTCGAAGTCGTCCTGCTTAACAGTCACGCCGTTTGCCGCCGTGAACGTATCACCGGCTACGCGGCCATAGGAGAGTTCAACCTGAGGCTCGACAAAGGCCAGATCATTCAAATCAAAGCGCCAGCCAAACTCTGCCGAAAGAGAATAGGCATTGTTGTCAAACGATCCGTCAAAGCCGTTAAGCGAGAAGTCAGTGTCAAGACGCACATATTTGGCGATCACGTCCAGGAACATGCCGTTCTCAGCCATCCACGTGCCATAGATGCCAAGACCGTATGCATTATTGTCAGCATCACCGTTGTTATATTCGGCAGAGCCGTTTGTATAGTTGAAGGCTGCGCCTACCTTGAAGCCAGGAGCAACCTCAATGTCAGACCCCACTTGAATGGAGTTGCTCTTTTGCTTGACATTCTGGTCGCCATACTGAAGTTCTGAACCATAAACACGTGCCCAAGCGCCGATTGTGCCTTCTGAGTCACGCAGCTCACCCATACGTTTCGTGAGGTCGTTCATTTCGTGACGCCACTGGAATGCGGAAAGCGTAGCAATGGAGTTGAAAGCGTCGAGCTTGGAGTTTTTGGTTTCGGTCTGAGAAACAACCTTGCCATCTTCAATCGTCGCGGTGACCTTGTTGTTCACATCGCCTTCTTCGACAACAGCTTCCGAGAGGGAGCTGCCATCTCCAACAGTGACTGTTTCAAGCAAAGAAGTGAGCGCATCACTGGCTGATGCGGAGGCGTCATTGAAATGAGCGGTTGCGCGGGCCGTAACAGCGCTGCCAGAAGCAACTTTTGTGATGGCCGCAGTATTTGCAGCGGAGTCAACTGTGATTGTTGCCTTGCCGGTAACGGTATTCAATTTTGCCGTAGCGGTTTCACTGAGATAGAGGTCACCATCGCTGTTAAGCTCGGAAATGGAAGACTCTCCGTTAGAGAGCGTCAGGAGGGAACCATCAGTAATGGTTACACCTTTAGAACTTGTGGAAGTTACTGTACCGAGAGAAATGGCACCTTCGACGGAAACTGCACTGTCTTCTGAAGAATTGACAGTACTCTCCGAACCGTCGATATCACCGCTGAGCTTAAGCTCGGAAGCACCGACAAGCGTTGCATCACCCTTGTAAGTCATCTGGCCGTTAAGACTGATTTTGCTGACTGTTGTGATGTCTTTCGAGTCTTCCGGAATTTTTCCGTCCTCATTCGTTATGTTCTTGGCGACAATATCACCCGTAAAAGTGCCTCCATTTACAAAGGTAATATTGGTCTCAGAACGATTGGTAGCCTCGAGATCACCGGTAATTGAGGAAGCTGCATCGGTTGCTGTAATGTTGATTATTTCTTTACGAGCTGTTCCTGTACTGACGCCGACATCACCAGAAGCAGCTTTTCCGGTCACGCCAGCATAGATGCCGCCATCCATAGTGAGTTTGCCAACATTGATGTTGACCTTGTATTCACTGTCCGCATTGCTCGCTGAATATCCGCCATAGTCACCGTTGATGCTGCCCTTGATTTTCAGCTCGTCAGCCGTGATGTTAACTGTGCCCCACGCACCCGTGCCAATAGCACCCCCGCCGACATGCGTGTCAAATGCATTAAGTTCAACGTACTTTGAGAAGATGTTGATAGTGCCGCCTTCGTTCGCCTGCAGCAAAGAAACCCCAGATTCTTCGACCGTCTTCGTTGCTTTGAACGAAGTGAGCCATTGATCTTTGGCACCAACATTGATTACAGCGCCTTCACCTTGACGAACATGGAGTGCTTCATAAGCAGACGTTGATTCAAACTCATCTATGAAAAGGTTCAACGTACTCGAAACATCCTTTTTATTTGAATCCTGACCAATAACATAAACGCCGTACCCGCTGTTCTTTTGTTCGTATTTTTGAGCGTAGACGTTTAATACACCCTCTCGGACATACGTAGTCCAATAAGGATAGTCCTGATAAGTTTCTCCTTTATCAGTATATTCGACTTTATTTGGGTTAGCGAGAACTGAGACTGTGCCCAATTTAGATTCGGTCGAACCGAAATTGATCGTACTGCCTCCGGAGACAAGTACTGCGGGGGCATTGACTGTAGTGTTAGCCGAGTTATCTACTTTAATAGAACCATTGGTGAAATTTAGTGTATTGCCGTTAGTGGCCTGGACTTGCGTGTAAGTCTGATCACCCGAAACGGTTTGATCGCCACCCTGATCTGTGAGAGGGTTGGCTTGAACAAGAACAGGCAGAGAAATAGCAGCGGCAATGGAGAGAGACAAAAGCGTCCGACGCATAGAGATACCTCACATTAGGTCCAGAAAACGAGGGCAGAGCCTTCAGCGTCAAAAGCTGAGCAGCCCTGATCTCTTCATCGTATTGACATTAGATAGTACGGGGGGGGGGGGGGTTAACCCTTGCATCCTCAAACACAAATGTTTACGCCCATTCGCGGCATATCAAAAATCAAGCTCTTTGCGTTTACGTGCTGTATTTTTGTAACTATAGGGTTTACATGAAGATGAATATTCCTGTCCCTCGTCGTCGGGGGTTACAGTCAGAATAAGGGACTGCAGCAGAAATCCTGACCGATGCTGACGACTGATATGGCTTCAACCAACCAGTTCGAGGCGACGGATGACGGCACCCATCATGGCAACGAAGAACGGCACAGCTGCGAGCGGCATGAACTACGATCAGGTCTATCGCCTTACCACTCACGGCTCCAACCGTCTTGGCGGCAACGCCACGGCAGACGTGCTGACATTCGGTCGAATCGCAGCGAAAACCGCTCTCGATCTCCAATAAACCTTTCGTCAGGGCAATTCTTTTGCCCCCGCGGCATTGACTAAAAAGGCGCATCTGCCGAGGAAAGCAGATGCGCCTTTCGTCTGAAGATCTCTTATTCAAGAGAACCGATTAGTTCTTCGAGAAAGCCTCTTCAAAGCTCACCGGGAAGGCCTGATAGCCGCAGGTGTCCCAAAGCGTCAGATCAACAGCGAGCGACTTGTCGCCCCAGCGGTATTCGCAGATCCGCGGATGCAGGCGGCCGAGCTTGCCGGCCTTTTCAGGCGATGCACCCATACCGGCCGTTGACCAGAAGACAAGCATCGTGTCCTTGTCGTCCATGTACTTCGTGATTCCGGTAACCGGCGAGAAGTAGTCGTAGCCAAGATCCTTGCCGACTTCCCAGATCTGCTCGACCGTCATCTTCTTCTGGTCGATCTTGTAGACCACGGCGCGGGAGTACTTCATTTCGGGCAGCGCGGGCTGTTCCATGCCGCGGGCGTCGCCGTTGTCGAAGACCGATAGATAGAAGATGTTCTTGTCAGACTTGGAGTCGACGCGCCAACCGGTGTGCTGGGTCCACGACCAGTCGAAGTCGCCTTCGCAGGTCGAGCCTTCACAGGTGATCGGCTTGCCGTTCTTGTCGACGGGCTTGAGGACCTTCTTGGCGAAGTCGCCCTTCCAGCCTTCGGGCGAGCCCATGATCCACTTCACCTGCTTGTCGCGGCCGATCTTGATCAGAGCGGACTGATGGCGCGAGGAGATGATGATGGAGTCGTCGGTCGGGTCATAGTCGACGGAGTTGACGTGCACCCAGTTGCGGCCTGCGCCGGAGCCCACGATGTCGCCGAACTTGTCGTTCTGGTCCATTCTGGCGAGTTCTTCGGCGGAGAGCGTCTTGCCGGCCTGGCTCGCGTCGATGTTGAGGCAGACGGCGCCCTGGTCAAGCACCTTGAGAACGGTATCGCGATACGGGTCGAGAATGTCCCAGAGACGCCATTCGTCGACGACCTGACCGTTCGGATCCACCTCGATGATCACGTCGCGGACCGTGCGCACGCGCGTGTCGTCGGCGCGCCTGAGGTCGGACGAAGCGACGCGCAGGAAGTAGCCGCCGTTTTCAGCGGGCATCATCGCGTGGCTGAAGTCGGCGTAGTTGGCGGGCAGGCGGCGGTTGAAGACCTTGCGGCCGAGCAGATCGTACTTCGCATAGTGCTGGCCGTAGCCCCAGGAGAGCGCGCCGTCGGCGTTCTGATGGAAGCCCATCATGATGCCCGCGTCGTAGAGCGACTCGGGATCATAGATGCGGTCGGCCTTCATGTACCAGCGGATCTCGCCCTTCGTGTCGAGAATCGCGTTTCGCGGCGGATTGTTCCACTGCAGGGCGCCGCCCACGGGATTGTTCCAGACCGCGCGACTCGCGCGCACATCGGCTGCGCCGAGATTGTTGATGAAGTAGAGGCGATCTGAGAATTCCTTGGGCGCGGGCGTCGTCACCTTGGCCGTCATGAAGTTCTGGGCAATCGCGGGATTTCCCGTCGTTTCAAGCCAGGCAGGCTGCGTGTTGATCACGTAGCTTTCCGTCACGGTCTTCTCCTCGCCCTGAAAGACGCGCGTATAGGTCACCTCGACCGTATTGCGCCAGCCCGCGTAGAGGCCGAAGACGGGAATTCCGCCGTGCGTGCGCAGGGTCTGCGAGCCAACGTCGTACTTGATCTCCTGGCCCCCCTCCTTCGGGACGATGCGCACGGTCGCATGCTTGAGGACGTAGCCGCCGTTCCTGATGACGGCAGTGAGGGGCGCAAGCCCGTAGGGATTCACGATCGTCTCGCCGAGCGTGCCCTGCACGGCATAGCCCACCTTGAGGCCGCTCGGGCCGCCGACGGCGTGGGACGGAGCGGCAAAGGCCGCGGCGAAGATGCCGGCGACGACCGGCAGAAGTTTGAATGCAGTACGCACTATCCTCTCCTCTTTTTCTGAGCGCCGGCTGCGGCGTGCGCAGGCGGCATCCTTCGATCTTAGCAAAGCCTGCCCGATGAAAGCGCAAGAAGGGGCATGAAGGCTCAAACGCAAAAGTCCCGCAGGCGGACGCCGGACGGGACTTCGGGTACGCGTCCGAAGTTCAGACGCGCATATGTCGACTTATGCAAATCAGCCGCGCAGCGACACGATCGTCTCGAGCATCTTCACTTGGCCGGG
>ENA-USUK01000384-USUK01000384.1-human-gut-metagenome-genome-assembly--contig:-NODE-384-length-35294-cov-4.712582_pt1 | contig 35294 bp, 23 predicted proteins | sample MGYA00250062_ERZ773400 | MGnify/ENA primary metagenome ERZ773400 (study PRJEB29103, sample SAMN06111961) | human gut metagenome | biome: human gut; feature: ankylosing spondylitis patient; material... | reverse complement strand
GCCCGCTTTCTGACCGTTTATCTGACGAAAAGAGCTTGTGCGGCAGATGTTTTTACTTACCCCACCAGCTTGAACAGCAGCACCACGGCTCCCAGCACCACCAGCACCACGCCGGTGGCCCGGTTCAGGGTCTTGGGCGCAGCCTTGTTGGCGAATACGGCGGCGATGCGGGCCCACAGCAGGGTAAACACCACGCACAGCGCAAATACCGTCCAGTCCGGCGCTCCGCCGATGGCGAAGTGGGACACAGCACCGGTGAGTGCGGTGAAGGCCATAATAAACACGCTGGTGCCAACGGCGGTCTTCAGCTCATACCCCAGCACGGAGGTGAGGATCAGCAGCATCATCATGCCGCCGCCGGCCCCGACGAAGCCGCAGATGAAGCCGACGATCACGCCGCACACCACCGACTGCACCGCCCGCTTCTTGGCGCTGACGCTCTGCATGGCCTCCTTGGTGGTCATCACCGGCCGGACGATGAACTTCACACCCAGCAGGAAGGTCATTACCACGGAGAAGCTCCCCATGGTGGCCGAGGGGACGATGCTGGCGATGTAGCTGCCCACCACGGTAAAGGCCAGCACACTGGCCATCATAATAAGCCCATTGCGAATGTCCAAATTTTTGTTCTTCCCGTAGGTATAGGCGGATACGGCGCTGGCCAGCACGTCCGAGGACAGGGCGATGCCCACCGCCAGATACGGGTCCATGCCCAGAAAGGTGATGAGCATGGGGCTGATGACGGCGGCGGCGCTCATCCCGGCGAAGCCGGTGCCAAGACCGGCCCCCATCCCGGCGAAAAAGCAGACGAGAACAGTAATAAGAATGTGCATGGAAACCTCCCGAATTGCGAAACATACAAGCGATACGCCCCATTGTAAAGCACTCCCCGGCAAAGTCAACGGGGAAGATTTTCCGGTGTATTAGAAAATAGACAAAACCTACTTCTGCGAAGAATTACTCCCCGGCGGTTCCGCCGGGGAGAAGCACGTCAAACCTTGTAAATGGTGTCCTGCTTGCCGAAGGCGTTCAGGGCCTGCACCACGGTGCTCTCGGACTCCTGCGTGTAGGGCAGCAGCACCAGCATGGGCTGGTGGAAGGTCAGTACGATGACCTCCTGGCTGATGATGCAGCAGTCCCACTGCTCCCATGTGAACTGCTCGGTGTGGTCGGAGGCGTTCCACTCCCGGATACCGGAGGCGGTGAAGGTGACGGTGCCGTCGGGACGGGTTGTCCTTCCGGAACTGCGTCCAGGACTTGCGATAGCCCATGCGGCCTGCTTGATAGGTCCAGAAGGTCACCAGCGACATCACCAGACACAGGAAGAACAGCACCTTCAGCTTGGCATAAAAGGCCCAGACCAACACGGCGGCCAGCACCGTCAGCACCGCAAAGGCGATGCACTGGAACAGCAGGCGGCGGCAGGTCTCCGTGAAGGGCTTGACCTTGACGGTCCCGCCCCGCTTCAGGATGCTGCGGCGGCCCGCCAGCCCCTGAGCCACGTCAAACAGCCTTGCCGGATCCTCCGGCAGGTGATAGTGCAGCTCAAAAAACTGGGACATGGCGCTTAACCCTGCTGCAGCGCCTGCTCCAGCGCTGTGGCCAGCTGATCGGGACAGGAGGTGGGCTTGAAGCCGCACTGGATGCCCCTCATCCGGCGGATGGCCTCCTGAGCGTCCATGCCCACCACCAGACGGCTGATGCCCTGCAGATTGCCGTTGCAGCCGCCCTCTACCCGGACGGCCTGAATGGTGTGGTCGTCGTTCAGCTCCACCGTCATCTTCCGGGAACAGACGCCCTTGGGGATATACGTATAGGTCATAGTGAAAAACTCCTTTGTGAATTGGTATCTGAACATCTTATTTTAGCAGAATTCGCAGAAAACTGCAAGCCCTCTCAGCTGTTGCGGGAACATTTTTCGGCGTCGATGGCCAGCACCACCATCAGGGCGCACAGCCCATCCCGCCCGTCGGCCACGTCGATGACGTAGGTATCCGTCCAGTGGAGCAGTTCCTTGGAGATGGCGGCCACCTGCCGCTGCCCGTCTGTGATCCCGTACTCCCAGCCCATGAAGTCCCCCTCCACCTGCCAGCCGTTGAAGTCCAGCGTAAACAGCGGGCGCACGATGGTGAACTCCTTGCAGATGGTGCCGATGCAGGCGTCTCCCAGATACAGGTCGAACTTCGGCAGGAACGTCAGTACCCGCTGCTTCACCGTGGCGATGTGCCGCCCGTCTGCGTCCAGAATGTGCAGACAGTGACCCCAGGCCAGCTGCCCCTCCACCGTATACACCACATCGCCGGTGTCGTAGTCATAGATATCGTAGCTGTCAAACCACGAGAACAAGCGCTGCTTGAAATAGAGCTTCATGTGTCGCACCTCCTTATATGACCTCAGTATACTGCAGTACCACCTGAAACACAAGAGTGTATAGCCCGCTCTCCACCGGCGCAGACTAAGGCGGAAGAAAAGGAGGCGCAGCCATGAACACAGAACCCACCAAGCCCGCACAAGAGGAAGAGGAGGACAGCCGGGTCCGCCAGATCGTGGACCTTGGCTCCTCCGTGGTGACCAACGACCACGGCACCGTCCACTGCCTCACCGTCATCGGCCAGATCGAGGGCCACGGGCAGGCCCCTTCCGGCACCAAGACCACCAAATATGAACACGTCCTGCCCCTACTGGCCTCCATCGAGGAGTCTCAGGAGGTGGACGGCCTGTTGGTGCTGCTGCACACCATGGGCGGCGACGTGGAGGCGGGGCTGGCCATCGCAGAGATGATCGCCGGCATGACCAAGCCCACGGTGACGCTGGTATTGGGCGGCGGCCACTCCATCGGCATCCCGCTGGCGGTGGCCGGCAAGGTGACGCTGATGGCCCCCTCGGCCTCTATGACCATCCACCCCATCCGGATGTCCGGTTTGATGATCGCCGCTCCTCAGACCTACCACTATTTCGAGCGCCTGCAGGACCGTATCACCCGCTTTGTGGCGGCTCACTCCCATATCACCGAGGAGCGCTTCCGCCAGCTGATGCTCTCCAGCGGCGATATGGCCAACGACGTGGGCAGCATCGTCTACGGGGAGGAGGCCGTGGCCGAGGGCCTTATGGACCGGGTGGGGACTCTCTCCGATGCGCTGAACGCCCTGTACCGGCAGATGGAGCAGTGACCCCGCAAGCGCTGCACCATGCAGCTGCCCGCAGCCCCAGCCGCCGCAGCCACAGGCCGCAGCGGCCCGCAGCGCCTGCGGCCTTTGACACCTGTACGCCGTTTCGCCCCAACACAAAAAAGGCGGGGCCGGACAACTTGTCCGGCCCCGCTTTTTGCTGCGTATTCGTGTGCGCTTATTTCTTCTCGCCGTGCCGCACGGCGTGGGCGCAGCTGGCGGCAAAGGTCTCGTCGCTGATGTCGTGCTCGATCTTGCAGGCGTCCTCCTCCGCCACCTTGGGGTCCACCCCCAGAGTGATGAGGAAGCGGGTCAGAGTGTGGTGCCGGTCCAGCATACTGGCGGCAATGGCCATGCCGGAGTCCGTCAGGGTGATGAACCCCTCCCGGTCCATGGTGATATAGCCGTTCTCCCGCAGACGCTTGGTGGCGTAGCTGACACTGGGCTTGGTGACACCCAAATGCTCCGCCACATCGATGGAACGGATATAGCCGTGCTCCTGCTGCATCATCAGCATGGACTCCAGATAGTCCTGAGAGGATTTCTGTATCTTCATGGCAAACTGCACCAACCTTTTTCGGGTATTTCTTATAGGTTAACACAGACTAACCAAAAATGCAAGGAGAGAAAAAAATTTTCCAAATCCCCTTGACAAAGTTGGTTAGAGCGGTTAAACTTAGTCGATGGTTAGGGTAACTTAACTTTAATTTTGGCACAGAGGTTAGCGGGTGCTAACCGTTTGGTTGGGAGGAATGATGTGATGATGCCTTTGGCACTGGCCAACCCTGGCGAGGAGAATCTCATTCGGAAGGTGGGCGGAAGCCCGGAAGTAAAGAAGCATCTGGAGGATCTGGGCTTTGTAGCCGGCGGTACGGCTACGGTAGTGGCTACGCTGGGCGGCAATATCATCGTGAAGATCAAGGAATCCCGTATCGCCATCAGTGAAGAGATGGCACGGAAGATCATGATTTGACAAAAAAGGAGAGAAAAGTATGAAAACACTGCGTGAGGTCAAGATCGGCGAGACCGTCAAGGTGGTAAAGCTCCACGGCGAGGGCCCTGTCAAGCGCCGCATCATGGACATGGGCATCACCCGCGGCACCGAGGTATTCGTCCGCAAGGTAGCCCCTCTGGGCGATCCCATGGAGGTCACCGTCCGTGGCTATGAGCTGAGCCTGCGAAAGGCCGACACCGAGATGATCGAGGTCGAGTAAGTGTCCCGTTGCGGATGGAGCGAACCCGGCCTTCATAGGCCCTGATTTTTGTTAGTGATAAGTTAGAGAAATCAAACCAAAAGGAGCAAGCATCAATGGAGAAGCAGATCAAAATTGCCCTGGCGGGCAACCCGAACTGCGGTAAGACCACGCTGTTCAATGCGTTGACGGGCTCGAACCAGTTTGTTGGTAACTGGCCCGGTGTTACCGTGGAGAAGAAGGAAGGCAAGCTGAAGAAGCACGAGGATGTGGTCATCATGGACCTGCCCGGCATCTACTCCCTGTCTCCCTACACGCTGGAGGAGGTGGTGGCTCGTAACTACCTGATCGGTGAGCGGCCCGACGCCATCCTCAACATCATCGACGGCACCAATCTGGAGCGTAACCTCTACCTGACCACCCAGCTCACCGAGCTGGGCATCCCCGTGGTCATCGCCATCAACATGATGGATGTGGTCCGCAAGAACGGCGACCAGATCAACACCGGGGAGCTGTCCCGTGAGCTGGGCTGCCAGGTGGTGGAGATCTCCGCCCTGAAGGGTACCGGTGTCATGGAGGCCGCTGAGGCCGCCGTGGAGGCCGCCAAGAATGGCAAGACCATCCCCATGCACACCTTCTCCGGTCCCGTGGAGCATACCATTGCCCACATCGAGGAGGCCGCCGTACATACCATGCCCGAGGAACAGCAGCGCTGGTACGCCATCAAGATCTTCGAGCGTGACGACAAGGTGCTGGAAAAGCTCAGCATCCCCGCCGACGTGATGCAGCACATCGAGACGGACATTCAGGCCGCCGAGAAGGAGCTGGATGACGATGCCGAGAGCATCATCACCAACGAGCGCTATGTCTACATCGCCGAGATCATCAAGGGCTGCTACAAGCAGAAGCGCAAGGGTCAGCTTTCCGCCTCCGATAAGATCGACCAGATCGTCACCAACCGCTGGCTGGGCCTGCCCATCTTCGCTCTGGTGATGTTCCTTGTGTACTGGATCGCCATGGTGGCCGTGGGCGCCCCCGCCACCGACTGGGCCAACGACGGCGTGTTTGGCGACGGCTGGCACCTGCTGGGCATCGGCTCCAAGGCCTATAACGAAGTCAACGACGAGTACACCGCCTCCCTGCAGGCTGTGGAGGCCTTTCTGGGCATCGAGATCGACCCCGAGGCCGATGACTTTGATCCCTCTGCCGTCGTTGCTCAGATGAACGGCTTCACCGCCAACAGCAACACCACCGCTACCGTGGACGTGGAGGATGAGGAGACGCTGGCCATCAACACCATGACCGCCTACTACGACGCCATCCCCGACGGGGCCGACGAGGACAGCACCGTGGGTGTCACCTATGTGGACGCCGTGGCCTACCTCAACGAGAACGGCTTTGACGCCCCCGATCCCGCCGACTACGGCGTGTGGGTCCCCGGCGTGCCTGTTCTGGTGGAGAGCGGTCTGGAGTCTGCCGGCGCAGCCGATTGGCTCAGCGGCCTGATCCTTGACGGTATCGTGGCCGGTGTCGGCGCCGTGCTGGGCTTCGTTCCCCAGATGCTGGTGCTGTTCCTGATGCTGGCCTTCCTGGAGGCCTGCGGCTATATGGCCCGTATCGCCTTCGTTCTGGACCGTGTGTTCCGCAAGTTCGGCCTGTCCGGTAAGTCCTTCATCCCCATGCTCATCGGCGTGGGCTGCGGCGTGCCCGGCATCATGGCCTCCCGTACCATCGAGAATGAGCGTGACCGCCGCATGACCATCATGACCACCACGTTCATCCCCTGCGGCGCCAAGGTCCCCTTCATCGCCATGATCGCCGGCGCCATCTTCGGCGGCAGCGCATGGGTTTCCACCTCCGCTTACTTCATCGGCATGGCCGCCATCATCGTCTCCGGTATCATGCTGAAAAAGACCAAGATGTTCGCCGGCGACCCCGCTCCCTTCGTCATGGAGCTGCCTGCCTACCACTGGCCCACTCTGGGCAACGTCCTGCGCTCCATGTGGGAGCGTGGCTGGTCCTTCATCAAGAAGGCCGGCACCATCATCCTGCTGTCCACCATCTTCGTGTGGTTCACCACCTACTTCGGCTGGGTGGACGGCACCTTCCGCATGCTGGATGAGTCCGAGATCGACTCCTCCATTCTGGCTGCCATCGGCGGCGCCATCTGCTGGATCTTCAAGCCCCTGGGCTGGGGCAACTGGCAGGCGACCGTGGCCTCCATCACCGGTCTGGTGGCTAAGGAGAACATCGTGGGTACGCTGGGTATCCTGTATGGCGGCGGCGACGGCACCGTGTACCAGAACATCGCTCAGGCCTTCACCGGCATCACCGGTTACAGCTTCCTGGTGTTCAACCTCCTGTGCGCCCCCTGCTTCGCCGCTATCGGAGCTATCAAGCGTGAGATGAACAACCACAAGTGGACTTGGTTTGCCATCGGTTATCAGTGCGGCTTCGCCTATCTCGTCGGCCTGATGATCAACCAGTTCGGCAACGCCTTCACCGGCAGCCTGAACATCATCGGCCTGATCGCTGCTCTGGCTGCGCTGGCCCTGATCGTCTATATGCTGGTCCGCCCCTACAAGGAGGCCACTAAGCTCAACGCCAAGGTGTAAGCAGCCGATCCATCTTTTCACATCGGTACGCAAGGCCAGCGGTTCCGTCTCCTTCGGGAGACGGGACCCACGCCGCCCTATCGGGCCGGTGTTCCAACATTTTCCAAGTATTTTTGAAAAGGAGTGAGTTTCCATGCTGCAATGGATCAGCGAGAATGTAGGCACCATTTTGATTTGTATAGGACTCATTGTCATCGTAGCGTTGATCGTCCGGAGCCTGATCCGGCAGAAGAAACAGGGGAAGTCCTCCTGCGGGGCCGGATGCGCCCACTGCGCCATGCACGGCCAGTGCCATAAGGACTGACGGGCGCAGAAAATGCCATAAGGGAAGGGACACGGAAGCACCCCGTGTCCCTTTCTGCCCCTTCGCAGACCCGGAAAATGTCATCCAAATGACAACAAAGAGGCTCTTGCCCATAGGCGAGAGCCTCTTTGTTGCCCTGACAGAAGGGGAAAATAGACGCATCGTCGGTCGCTACCATGCAGCGTTGCCGGAGCGGAGATACGTCCGGACAGGGGAGGAGCGTATCCCCCTCCATAGCGCCCTCAAGGGGGCATCGTATTTTGCACGGCAAACACTTCTTCTTACCCACCGCCCTCTGAACAAAAGGCTGGCCCCCGCTGCGTGCGGGGGCCAGCCTTTTTAGCTTATGCGCTTATGCCTTTACAGGCTGTGCGTCGGAAGGTTTTCCCTTATCCACGGCGCTTCTTGCCCACCAGCAGGGCCGCACCGGCCACCGCCGTGATCCCCATCAGGGAGACCCACAGCACCAGACGGCTCTCGTCGCCGGTGGCGGGCTTGGTGGGATCGGCGGGCTGATCGGGCTTGCCGGGATTCACAGGCTCCAGCTCAGCGCCGCAGGTATCGCACTTGCCGTCCTTGTCCGCATCCGTATGGCCGGTGGCGGGGAGCACACGGGTCTCCGTCTCACCGCAGGGGCAGGTGCGGGTCTCCACGCCGTCCCCGGTGCAGGTGGCGGGAGTGGTGACGACCCACTCACCGAACTGGTGGGTGTGGGCGGTGCAGATGATGTCGGCACGGTTGCTGATGCGGATACGGGGCGCCATAGCGGTGCCGTCGGCCAGCACGAAGGTGTTGTCGTAGGAGGCCAGACCCGTGGCGGAGATCTCGCAGCCCGGCTCCAGGTTCTTCACCTCGTCGTTGGGGCAGATGTAACCGTCGATGAACACACGGGACACCACACCGGCGCTGTCACGAACCAGAATGGTCTGCACCAGACCGTTGGCCATCTCGATGCCCACCACATAGCCCTTCAGGGTGATGAGCTGGCCCAGCACGGAGCCGTCGTTGACCTGGGTGGAGGTGACCTCTCTGGGGGTCACGGCCTCACCCTCGCCCAGCTTGACGATATCGGTGACGGCCAGCTGGTGCTCACCCTGATAGGAGCTGGTGGTGCCGGACACACGCACCCGGTCGCCGATCTTGAAGTCGCCGGCCACGGGGAAGCAGTTGATGCCGCCGGTCTCGTCCTGCACGTAGATGCAGTCGAAGAAGGCTGTCTCCTTGTCGTAGCCGGAGGCGTTGGAGGTGACCACGCCCTCGATGGTGTACTTGTAGCCGTCCTCGGTCTGGGCCTGCACCTCGGCGATGGGCGTGATCTGCACGGGGTTGATGAGCCGCAGCAGATTCTCGCAGATCTTGTAGTTGGAGTAGTTCTTCTCGGAGCCGTTGTCGCTGATGCTGGCCTGCACCTCAAAGTTGGACATGAAGGCCGCACCGGAGACCACCACCATGCCACGGCCCTCCAGCTGCTCGGTGGCCATGACCATCAGGCGGCTGTCGTTTTCGGCAAAGGCATACTTGGGCGTACCGGCGCCGCCCAGACCGTCCTGATCCACGTCCACGGAGTAGGTGGTGGCATGGCCATACACCACGGGGGACACGGCAGCGGGCAGAACGGAGGTGGCGTTGCCGCTTGCGTCCACGGCATAGATGGAAGCGCCGCCGTAGTGGCTGAAGCGCTCGGTGTAGAGCTTGTCATAGGGATGGTCGGGATCGACCTCTACGCCGTCCATCAGGGGGTTGTCCATGTTGTAGGAGCTGAAGTACAGCCGCCACTTATCCACGCCGTCGGCGGCGCTGCGAACATCGTCATAGGTGGCGTCGTCGCTGATGCGGAGGCTGGAGCCCAAGGCCGCCAGCACCTCATTCTGGGTGGCTGCCATGTGCTTGATGGCGGGGTTGCTCTGAATGACGTCGTAGTTCTCGTAGTTGTCGGACCAGCCCGCCAGAATGACGGTACCTCCGGCTGCGTTGAAGGCGTCGATGGCCGCCAGCTCGTCAGCGCTGTACGTCTTGGGATCGGCCTGAGCGGCCTCCAGACGGCGGCTGGGAGCGGTGAGGATCAGAGCCTTGAACTTGGGATTGCCACAGGCGGCGATGAGCTCCTCGCTGGAGTTCAGCTGCACGGTCCGGACGCTGTACTTAGCGGCCAGATTGCCGAAGTTGCCCATGGAATCCTTGTAGTTGCCCGCCACATACTCGTTGTAGTGGGAGGCGTCGATGCCGATGTACACCAGTGCATCCGCATTGAGCACATCCAGATCGATGGTCTTGGTGAAGGTGTACTCCTTGCCGTTCTGCTCCACCACGGCGGTGACCTGAACGGTGAACACACGGGCGGCGGTGGGGGTGTAGTGGAAGGAGACATCCAGCGTGCTGCTCTTGCCCAGCGTGTAGCCCTTGTCGCCCTCACCCTTATCCACGCCAATGACGGTGCCGCCGATGGTGTAGGTCAGGGACTTGATGGTGGCGTCGGTGTCCTCGCTGTTGAAGAGGGTGGTGGTCAGGGTCAGCTCCTCGTCGGTGACGGGAGTGGCGGTGCCGCAGACCATGTTGGAGATGCCCAGCTTCAGGCTCTCACCCACCCACACGGGGGAGGTGACCGCCAGATCGCCGTCACCCTCGGTGACACGGATGAAATAGTAGCTGTAATCCGGATCCAGCGTCACGGACAGGCTGCCCTGATTCAGCTCGGCGGGGTCGGACCAGGTGTGGACCACCTTGCCGGAGTTGACCACCACCTCCACCTTGGAGATGGAGTCGCTCTTGTCGGGATCGTTGACGGTGACCTCAAGATTCAGCTTCTCGGGGACCTCGGTGATACTGGAGCCCATCATCTGACCGTTGACGGTGTAGCCCAGCTCCAGGTTCTTATCCTCGGTGGCGTACATCCGCAGGGCCCGGATGGCCTCGTAGATGCCATCTTCGGTGAAGTTGTCGGTGAGGATAACGTCACGGGCGTCGTTGGCATTGCCCCAGCGGCCCTTGTGGTTGTCCTGATTGTTGGTGGGAGCCAGGTGCCAGCCCTTATCCAGCGCCATGATGTACTGCTCATAGCTGGGATAGTAGCCGCCGGCGCCGATCTGGCCCTCGCCGTTACCCACCTCCACCATATACATACGGCTGTCAATGACGGGATCCCAGTAGGAGAAGTCACTGAAGTTGCCGAAGGTGGTGCCGGGATGGTTGAACTGGCTGATGGAGTCCACGCCCTCGGCCTGACTCAGCAGAGCGTAGTATGCCTTCATACCGGCGTCGTCGGTCTTGTTGTTGAGGGTGGTGTTGTTGCGGGAGACCACGCCGGGGGTGTTGAAGGTGTTGATGTGGCCGGGGCCGCCGGACCATGTCATCTCGAAGCCGCCCAGCGCCACGATGGAACCGGCGTTCTCGGCGTTGAAGGCATCGATGGTGCTCTTATAGGTGCTCCAGCTGTGGTTGGCATCGGAGTCCTTCACCAGAGAGGTGTCATACAGAGCGCCCTCCACGTTAGCATTGGTCTTGGAGTCGAAGTAGTTGGAGTGGTCGGTGAAGGCTACGAACTGCACGTTGGCGCTGGCGGGGATGCTCTTGATGTAGTCCAGCGCAGAGGTCAGCGTACCGGAGCCGTCGGAATACTGGGTGTGGCTGTGAAGCTGACCGAAGTACAGCTGATACTGAGTCTTGCCCACGGTGAAGAACCAGTTGAAGCTGGCCTCCTTGCCGTCGGTACGCTTGGCGGTGACCACCACCTCCGTGCGGCCGTCGGTGAGGTCGGCAGCGGGCGTGTAAGTGACACGACCATCGGCATACACAGCATCCACGGTCTTGCCGTTCACCGTCATGGTGATGGTGGGCTCCGTCCCGGCATTGGCCAGCGCCACAGAGATGGCGGGCCGCTTGTCGCTGCCGGTCTGAGCGCCCCGCATGGGCATGGGATCGGAGAACACCGGCTCGTCCTTGACGGGGATCTCCACCGTGCGGGTGATGGCCTTGCCCTGATTGTCCACGCCGCTGATGGTTACGGTGAGTTTGTCGCCCGTCACCTTCTCCACGGGGATGGTGACGGTGTAAACACCCTCCTCCTCGGTGACAGTCAGGGCCTCGCCCGCCAGCGTGGCGGTCATATCGCCCTTGACACCGAAGGGAGCATCCACGGTGAAGCTAAAGGTGTAGGCCTGCCCCACATAGGCGTCATACAGGTGGTCGATGACCACGGCGGGCATATTCACGATGCCGCCGGTCAGCTCCGTCCCCTCCGCCACGGGATAGAAGGAGAAGGAGTAGATGGTGTAGTCCAGACTGCCGGTGGAGCTGTACATACTGTACACCTTGAAGCTGTCGCTGTAATACTCCAGCCACTGGCTGTATTTGCCGTTATACTTGGCGGTGCGGCTCTCCATTTCGTAGCCGCCCACATTGCCGGAGCACTCCCGGACCAGCCAGTCGGCGTCCTCACTGGCGGTGAGGGAATAGAAGGCGTTGTTGCCGGTGCCGTTGGCACACAGATAGCCGTAGGTGTCGTTGCGGAAGCGATAGTACTCGCCGCTGCGCTCCACGGTAAAGACCACGGCGCCGTTGGAGCAGACAGCCTTGCCGCTCTCAATGGTGGCGGCCGCCTTGTTGATGGCGGGACTGTCGGTGTTGTCATTTTGCTCCGCCAGAACCGCCTCAGCGTTCTGGTTGTAGATGACCACCTCATCGCCGGCCTGAGGCAGCTGGCCGGGGGTGGGAGGCGTCACGTTGGTGACGTAGTCGGTACTGGCGCCGTTGCGGAGCTGATAGGTGCCGTTGTAGGCGGAGCAGCAGGCATACAGGGCCGTGACATCGACCTCAGTAGTATTGGCGGGCAGCGGCACACCCTTGAAGAGCTTGGTGCTGCCGGTGGCGTCGGTGACGGGGGTGCTGCCGGAAGCGTTGTAGGTACCCAGTGTCACGTCCTTGATGTAGACGTACTCACTGAGATAGTCGGCGCCCATCTGGGAGACGGTGATCTCCTGTGCGGGGATGGCCTCCACACCGGCCTTTACCACCTCCATGGCAGGGGACTGCATCTGAGGCACGCCGCCGTAGGGGCTAACGGTACCGGTGACTTTCACCACGTCGCCTACCTTATAGTTGGCGTGGTTGGCGTAATCATAGATCTGGAAGCCGTAGATCTCACCGCCGATGACGTCCTCCAGAATGATGGAACTGATGCTGGCAGCGCCGTTATAGGCGTTGCCGTAGTGATACACCACCTGACCCACCACGGAGACATTTTCGGTCTTGGTGGTGATGGCCCCGGCCTCCTTGACGGTGAGCGTCCCGTCGGGGATCATGTCGTCCGTAATGGGGTCATTGACGGAACCGGCGGCCCGGATCTCGTCGGCAACGGTATTCCGCAGCTGCAGGGTGCCGTTGTTGGTGCCTACGGCGGCGGTAACATCTACCTTGTCGCCCACGGCAAAGGCCCAGCTGTCGCCGTTCTTGGGCAGAACTGCCTTATAGAGCTGGATGGTCTTACCGTCGGTATCCTTGAAGGTGACATTGGGGCTGGCGTACTGACCGTTGTTGTCATAGATCTCGGTGATCTCCAGCCCCTTCAGCTGCACATAGGTACACACATCGTCGGCGGTCAGGGCGGCGATGGTGGTGGGCTTGGCGTCCAGGGTCAGGCCGCTGGACTTGACGAAGGTGCCGCTGCCCAGCTGCGCCATGCCCCTGAACTCGGCCCGCTTGCCGGTGCCGATGATGGTGTCGCCCAAGGCGATCTCATCGGTCTTGGCGGCCAGACGCAGACAGATAGCACCGGTGACGTCCTGCAGATAGTAGTTCTGGCCGTCCACCAGTGTCACAACGCCCTTGACGGTGAACTCGGTGTCGGTGGCGCCCTCCAGCGCCGTGCGGATAGGTACGGTGGCGGGCTCCTCCGGATCAGGCTCCGTGGTGGCGTCCACATACTGCTTCTCCTGCGTCAGCTTGTAGAAGGTCATGCCGAAGTCCGCTTCCTTCAGCCGGTCAGTGCTGGTGCAGTAGGCGGAGAACTCGGTGAACTTGGCGAAGTATTCCAGGTAGACCTTGCCGTACTGACCGGTGACGCCGCTGCCGGAGAGGTAGTAGGAGGCGTTCTCGGCATTGCAGGTCTCCACATCCCAGCGAGTGGCGCCCTTGGCGGCCACGTTGAGATGGAACTTGCCATTATTTTCACCCAGCGTCAGGGTCTTGTCGTTCTGGGTGAAGGTATAGGTGCCGTCGTCGTTGGCGGTGACATCCCAGACCAGCGCATCCATGGCGTTGGCAGTCAGCGCATCATTTTCCACCGTGGCGGCCACGGGGGTCAGGTAGTAATTGCTCATCACGGTGGAGCTGACGGCAAAGCCGTTGCCGGCGTTGAAAATGACCACCTTGTCGCCGCCGGTGAGGGCAGCGGTCTTGACGTACTTGTCCACCAGACGATAGGCCTTGTAGATGAACACGACCTCCTGACTGTCGGTCATGCCGTCTTTCACAGCCTTGACGGTGATGGTGCAGGAGGAGGTGATGGTCACGGGGCCGGTGTAGTCCTGATAGGCGCCGTCATCCACCTTGTACCGCAGGGTGGCATCCGCCGTCTTGCAGGCAAAGGCCACGGTGTCGCCCACCTTCACATCGCCGGAGGCGGTGCCGGTGGGGGCAGCTACCTGCTCCAGCCCGCCGCCCAGCTTATAGAGGGTGAAGTGGCAGGGGTAGCCGCCGGGAGTCTTGGTGATAGTGGCGTCCTTGTAAGCCCTGAACTTGTTCTGGGCGCTGGCGTTGCTGGCCAGCTTGACCGTGTCATCGCCCTGTCCGGCGAAGGTAAAGGTCCCGTCGGTGGCATCGAAATCCACGGCCCACCGGTAGCTGCCGCTTTTAATGCCATTGTTGTTGCCGCCTTTGGGAGCAATGGCCTTGCCGTTGGCGTCACTGAGAATGGTACCATTCTTGCCCACGGTCAGCGTCCAGACGCCGCCCGTGGGATCAATGACCTGATCGTTGGCAGCTGTCACGGCCACTGCCGTGACCCATGTGCCGTCCAGCACACCGGGGGCGTAACCGTTGTTGGCTACCATCACATACTCGCCGCTGACCAGTTCATCGGCGGACGTGACCTTGGTGTAGGTCTTTGTCGCTGATTCGTCTGCCAGAACTGCTGTGGGCAGCAGCGAGAGCAGCATCATCAGCGACAGCAGCACAGACATGATCCGACTGCTGAGTCCTCTCTTCTTCAATGAAATCCCTCCTGTTCAATATTACGCGTTTACACGGCGGCCTGCTTCTGTCCTTCCGTCCCCCCCGGAGATAGTACAAAGCCGCCTGACCCGCATCCGGCGGGCAGACGACCTTCCACAAGCTATCCTGTTTTTGGCACGGAGGCAGCGTCAAGGGCTCCGATCAGCTGAAACAGGCAGACTGTGGGGGATACCGTTGAGCAAAGACAAACCTTTCGTGTATCGTGCTGCCGGTCAAAACCGTGTACGCCGCTTTTGGCCGTACATACCGCCTTTGACCGATGGTAACAGTCTATCATAAAGCTACCCAAATGGCTACCCCTTTTTCAATGATTTTGTCAGAAACGTGCAATAAGTTTGTATAATATCTGCAAAGTCTATTGACAGATGTAGCTGACTAGTGAACACTATTGACATCAGGGGCGGAAGTTGCTATGCTGTAACCAAATATCATTGACGGAGGAAACGCCCATGAAGCGGAAGAAGGGGAATGCGGACCGGCTGACAGCCGGGGCCTGGTGGAGCAGGAACCGGTGGAGCTGCGTCATTCTGGCGGCGGCGCTGGTGCTGTTCATCGTCGTGCGGATGGCGGCTGTGACCTTTGAGCAGCCCCAGCCCCGAGGGGATGAATATGCCGAGTACGAGACCGGCGTCGTTACGGATATCCTGTCGGACAGCACCGAGGCAGATGCCGTGGCCGACGGCGGCTATCGGGGGGAGCAGCTGCTGCTGACGCAGGTGCGCTCCGGCCAGTACAAGGGCGAGACCATGCAGGTGTATAACTATGTGGGGCCGCTGTACGGCCAGCCCCTGAAGGTGGGGCAGCGGGCGGTGCTGCTGATCTCCACTTATAGCGACGGCAGCCACACCGCCACGGTGTACGAGTATGACCGGGCGGTGGGTCTGGCGGTGATCGTGGGCCTGTTCCTGCTGGCAACGGTGCTGGTGGGCGGCAAGGTGGGAGCCAAGTCTCTGGTGGCGCTGGCGGTGACGCTGGTGTGCCTGTTCTGGATCCTGATCCCCCTGCTGATGAAGGGAGCGTCCACGCTGCTGACGGTGTTTCTGGTGTGCGCCTACATCACCGTGGTGACGATGGTGATCTTGGGCGGCGTGTGCCGTAAGACGGTGTGTGCTGCGCTGGGTACGGTGGCCGGTACGGCGCTGGCGTTGCTGTTCGGCCTGCTGTCCCAGAGCCTTCTGCGGATCGACGGCCTGCGGCTGACGGATGTGGAGCCGCTGCTGCAGCTGCGGCAGACGGGTACGCCTCTGGGCCTGCGGGGCCTGCTGGTGGCGGGGGTAGTCATCAGTGCGCTGGGCGCCGTGATGGACGTGGCCATGAGCATCTCCTCTGCGCTGACGGAGGTACATACCGTGGCCCCGGACCGGGACGGCCGGGCTCTGTTCCGCTCCGGTATGAATATCGGCCGGGATATGGTGGGTACCATGACCAACACCCTGATCCTGGCATTTTTGGGCAGCGGCCTGTCCTTCATCATCTATCTGTATTCGCTGGGGCTGGATCCCCGGCAGCTCATCAGCTCCCCCTATATGGCCACAGAGGTCATCAGCGGCATCGCCAGCAGCATCGGCGTCATTCTGGCGGTCCCCCTGACGGCGCTCATTACCTCGGTGATCTTGGCAAAGGATAAAAAACCGAAGGCCCCCTGCGGATCGAAACCGGAGGATAAGAAGCTTCCCAAAGAGGTTCAATAAGGGAGGCACCACCGGCGGCTGGACAAAAAGGTGTCCAATGCTGGACAAAAGCTGGACAAAAACCGGGACGCTCCAAGGTCAGAAAATGGGGCAGTAACTGGACAAAACCGGCGGATGTAGACCGAAAAAACGACAGCGCAAAAACCCAAAGGGATAAAAGCAGCCCTCTCTGAAATCCAAAAACGGAACACCGGCAGAGAAAAAACTTCCAAGCTCCGGACTGCTATCGATTCCGAAAAAGAGAAAATACCGGCATATGATCGGCACCGAAAAGAAGCAAGAGCCGAGATGATAGCAGCGCCGGGAAAAGGCGGGATCCATGCCGATGACAGAGTCGGAAACGGGGGAATATCGGGCCGATCAAAGAAGCCGGAGAAGTGCAAAAGCCGGTCCGGCAGCAGTGCCGAAAGCGCAGGTACCGGAACGATAGCAGAGCCGTGAGAGCGAAAATACGGAGCAATGACAACGCTGAAAATACGAATACCGGCAGAATAGAAAAACAGCAAAAAAAGGCGGGGAAGGCAATTTTGCCTTCCCCGCCTGCTTGCCGCCGGATGCGGCTGTACAGGAGGAGAGCTCACCTGCTTGCGGCGCAGGGAGGGATGACCTATACACCTCCCAGTATATACGAGATCCGGAGAAATAGCAATGATTTTTCGGAAAAATTTTCCTGATGGGAGCATGAATTTTTTGAATATTTCGCATGGGGAAAATACTGAGGTGCAGAAGGGTCACAGAGCCGCTCCGGATTTTTCGATTCTGGCAGCGTGGCGGCATCAGGGAAAAGTGGCAGCAAAAATCGAATCGTATCAGAAGATGAAACGGTATCGAGAAAATCAGGAAGCAGCGGGAAATCAGGCGACGGCGGAGAAGCCGGGTGGATTCGGAAAAGCAAAAGGCGGAGGGGGACCCTACTGGGTCCCCCCTCCGCCTTTACAGAAAGAGAGATGCGCTATTTCAAGGGGCCTTGCCGCCGAAGGGGCTACGCCGCCAAGGGGCTACGCCGCCAAGGGGCTACGCCGCCAAGGGGCTACGCCGCCGAAGGGCTTTGCTACCAAGGGGCTTTGCCGCCAAGGGGCTGTGCCGCCAAGGGGCTGTGCCGCCAAGGGCTTTTATCGCCTAAGAGGAGCGCTGCGAAGGGGGGAATCAGGCCCGGGGCGTCTTACCGGCCACCAGAACGGCTCCGGCCAGAACGGCCACGGTCATGAGGCTCAGCCACAGACCCATGGCGGCTCCGTCAGCGGTGTTGGGGCTGTCGGTGCCGTTATTGCCGGTATTGCCGCCGCTGTTGGCGTTGGGATCGGCGGCGCCGCAGACGGTACACTTGCCGTCCTTGTAGCTGTGGCCGGCGGCGGGGATGACCTCGCCGGTCTCGCCGGTCTCGCCGGTCTCGCCGCAGACGGTGCAGACCTTATCGCCGGTGTAGCCGGGCTCGGTGCAGGTGGCGTCCTTGGCGTTTTTCACCACGGTGCTGTGACCGGTGGCGGGCAGCGTCTCGGTAGACAGTACCTCATCGCAGTCATCGCAGATGACGGTGACAGAGCCGTCCTCGGTACAGGTGGCAGGGGTCTCGGTGCGGGTGGTGTGGTCGTGATCGCAGGTGACCTCCACGGCGATGAGGGTGTAGTCACCGGTGTTCAGCAACGCCCGCACCATGCCGGTGCCGGTGTGCAGCGCGGTGACATGCCCACTCGCATCCACGGAGAGGATGCTCTCATCCAGACTGGCATAGTTCACAGGGTTCAGCTCCGGAATCACCACGCCGGACTCGTCCAGCAGGGTCAGGTACTGCGTGAGGTCCGCGCCTTGGCCCAGCTTCAGATGAATGGTATCCTGGGTGGCCTGAATACCGTCGTACCGCTTGGGTACCACAGTGACGAAGCACTGGACGGTATCCTGGGTGGTGCTGGTGGCGGTGGCGGTGATGACGGCATTGCCGGGATTTCTGGCGTCCACAAAGGCGCACTCATCGGGCAGATCACGGTTGGAGGTGGCACGGATCACGGGGTTGGTCAGGTCCACCGCATTGGGATCGCTGTTGGTAAAGGTGATGATCTGATCGTCGCTGGTGGCGGCGGTATCCGTGGCGTGGATACCGTCACGGCCGGCACCCACGATGCCCTGCTTGCCCTGCAGGAAGATGCGGTTGCTGCGGGCCTGGATCCAGCCGTGGTACAGCTCCACAGAGCCTGGGTACGGGCCCACATGGACGGTGAAGGAGGCGGTCATGCCCTGATACTCGGCGGTGACGGTGACGTCGCCGGACTTGCCGTCCTTATTGGCCACCAGTGTGGTCTTGCTGTACTCATCCAAGTCGGCAATGGTGGGATCGGAGACACTCCAGATGAGGCCGTCGGTGCCGTAGGCGTTGTGCTTGCCGGAGAGGGCAAAGCCGTAGGGCTCCAGATACACGCCGGGCAGGTCGATGGTGGAATCGAAGTACATGGTGGTGGTCATCTCATCGAAGTCCAGACGCAGACCGGTGTAGGTCAGCTGATCGCTGACGCCCACCACGCAGGAGACGGAGGCACCGTTGGCGGTAGTGGCGGTGACGGTGGTGACGCCGGGGGCCTTGGCAGTGACCAGACCGTTCTCGTCCACGGAGGCCACGTCGTCGTTGCTGCTGGTCCAAGTGAGAGCGGCCTCGGTATCGGTGTCGAAGACCAACAGCTGCTGCTGTTCACCGGTGAACAGGAAGGCGGTGGTATCGGACAGGGACAGGGTGGTGCCCTCGAAGGTGTCGGGCAGCTGCACCAGATAGGCGGCGTAGTTGTAGCCCCAGTCGGACAGCTGGACATACAGGAGCTTGCCGGCGTAGTCGGTGACATCCACGGACACAGCGTCGGAGGTGACATCGGGCATATCCGCCAGACCCACGTTCTTGTGCAGGAGCTTCTCGGAACTGGTGCTGATGGTGCCGTCGTCATTGGCCACGAAGATCTCGGTATCCAGATACAGATGCTCGTCGGAGACCTGCATCCCCAAGGTGGTGCGGCCGTCGGCGCCAGTGCTCAGGGTCACACGGCCCTGATCCAGCTGGGGAGCCTGAGTATCGATGTACACAGGGAAGGTCAGGGTATCCCGGACATTGCGGCTCTCGTGATCGGTGACGGGATCGGCGGTGATGGTGTAGTAGTACTGGCCGTCAGGCAGGGCGCTGCCCTCGTTGTCCGTGCCGTACCAGGCGTCAGGAGCCATATCCTGATACATGGTGGCGGGAATGGGGCCGCCCTGAGAGGACACATAGATGGTCTTGGGGACGTTGGTAACGGCGTCGCTCCAGACCTCCTGCCCGTCGGCGTTGGTGACGGTGAAGTGCAGGGCGGAGGCGCTGCGCATCTGGCTGACGTTGACAAGTTCCACGCCGTCCATATAGGTATCGCCGTTGGGGGAGATGGTGATATGCCCGGCCTTCAGGGAGGTTTTCTCTGCCCCGTCCATGGTCACGGACAGATTGGCGCCCAGACGATAGGCAAAGCTGCTGGTGAAGTATGCGCCCAGCTCGGTAGAGAGCTGGCTGTAAGGCACGGTATCCTCATTGAGCATAGTGGCGTAGTCCAGCATACCGGGGGCGGACCAGTCGCCGTAGTAGGCCAGGAAGGGGATGGACAGATCTGCGCTGCCATCCTTGGCGGTGAGCACCACGAAACCCTCCACATAGATGCCGTTTTCATAGGCGGCGTCCAGCTTGCCCTTCTGGCTCTGGGAGAGGGAGACGCTGACCTTCACGTCGCCGGTGGCCCCGGCAGCCAGCGTCACGGTCTTGTCGCCGGAAACGGTGACATCCAGCGCCTCATCGTGGCTGCTCATGTAGGTCTTGCCGTCCTGCTCCAGCACGGCGGGGGACATGGCGATGACGGACACGTCATACTGGGCGGTGTCCTTGCCCATGTTTCGGGCGTGGAAGGTCAGGCCGTAGCTGCCGTTCTTGGCAACATCGTCCCCCAGATCCAGCACGGGCTTGGTGTCGCCGTACTGGTCGGCATCGGTGTAGAGTACCACATCGCTGGAGGTGGCGGCGGACAGGTCAATGAGGCCGCTGCCCTGCAGACGGGGGGAGTAGGGGAGCTTCGTCTCCGGGTCAACGACCGGGGAGGCAGTGGACATCATCAGGTTCTCCGTCATGGAGGCGGCATCATAGCTGCCGGTCCAGTTCTCGGCCATGTAGGACTTCACCAGAACGCTGGCACCGGCCACATAGGGGCTGGCCATGGAGGTGCCGCTCATGGAGGCGTAATCACCCTTGCCCTCGATGGTGGGGATGGAGGAGTCATCGGGATGTTCGGTGTCATTATTGTACACCAGAATACCGATGGCGTTCTTCCACAGGGCGTTCTGGATCTTGGTGACGAAGGTGATGGGCTCGCCGTTTTCGTCGGTACCGCCGCGCTGCACCACAGCGATCTTGCCGGTGACGTCGATGCCCTCGTAGTCGGAATCGGCGCCGTAACCGGGAACCATGACATAGTCATAGGGGGCGGCCAGATCGTCAGATACGTCACCGTATATCTTCAGGAGAGAAACGTAGGAGTCCAGGCCCAGGAAGGAGGTCTGGCTGTCAGTATAGGTGTTCTTCTCGTCGCCCAGCAGCACATAGTTGGCGTAGATCTCCTGACCCTCCACGCTGACGATGGACAGGTTGGCGGGGTACACGGAGGGGGCGGCCACCACCACGCTGTTGTCGGGGTCCCCGGTGAGGGGAGCGTCGGTACCGTAGCTGTTCATATAGCTGGAGGAGGTCTCGTTGCCGGCGGCAGTGATGACCATAATGCCGGCGGCATCCAGCTTGTTGTACACGTCGTTGATGAGGGCGTCCTCGTCCACGGTGAAGCCGCCGTAGGAGCCCAGACTCAGGTTCACGGCGTCCACGCCCAGACGGCCGGCATCCTCCAGAGCCGCCAGAATGGTGATCGTGGCGGCGCCCGTGCCGCTGTCGTCAAAGACCTTCATGGGGATGACCTGAGCGTCGGGAGCCACACCGGAGAAGGTGACGGCGCCCTCGCCGTCCACGGCATAGCCGGCGGAGATGCCGGCCACATGGGTGCCGTGCTCCAGATTTGCTGCATCCCACTTGCTGCCGGGGGCCACCTGAGCGTCCTTACCGGCGTAGTCAAAGGCGAAGGGGATCTTGGCGCTGAGATACACATCGTCGGCGGTGACACCGGGCATCAGGGCCTCGGCGTTGAGGTCGGCCGCCTGCAGAATACCGCTGACGTAGTCCTTGGTGAATTTGGCGTCTGCCGAGGCGTTGGTAAAGGCGGGATGGGCGGTATCCAGCCCGGTATCCAGCACGGCGATGGTCATGCCCTTACCGGTGAACTGATTGGTGGCCAGCGCCACCTGCAGGGCCTGCGTATCGGCCTGCTCCACGGTGGGCAGGGTGTAGGAGCCTGCCACGAAGGCACGGCTGACGCCCTTGGCGGCGGTCTTTTCGGCTGCGGCGATGCCGGGGGTCAGAGACTGGGCCGCCAGCACGGCGGCAGCGGGCTCATCGTCCAGCTCCACCAGAATATCCACCACTTCATTGGGGTCCTGAGGCTGGGCGGTCATCTGCTGGGTGGTGTTGCCCATGGTCTGGGACAGGTCGGCGGGGGTGACGGAACGAACCGTCAGGCGCTTTGCGTTTCTGCCGCCGAGGCGGGCAGGATACATGACAGCGCCAGCACGGCGGCCATGCACAGGGAGAGTATCCTCTTTTTCATTTGCAAGCTTCCTTTCTTTCATAGAGTGTGCAGGGACAAGAGACTATGGGCCGGGGCATCCTCCTCTCGACTTTCACGAACATCAAAACGTTTCTATATTCATGGGCGCATCATAGCGCCGGAATCGAAATTTTTCAATGGGTAAATGCATAAAAGATCAGACCTCGGGGAGGTCTGATCTTTTCGGATGGAGTTGTGCGTCCTTTGGCTACAAAAGAAGGCGGCGGATATCGTCCACCATGGACTCGATGGCCTCCGGGGCCAGACTGCACCGCAGGCGGCTGCCGTCCTTGGCGATACGGATGAATTCGTCCCGCACCAGCACGTTCAGGTGGTGGGAAACGGTGCCTTGGGAGATGCCCAGCTCCTTGGCCAGCTCCTGCCCGCTGCGGTCCTGCTCCTTCAGCAGCTTCAGGATATCCAGACGGCTCTTGTCACCCAGCGTTTTCAGGCAGGCCAGCAGATGCTCGTCGTTGGCGGCGTATTTCTCCGTCAGGCGCAGAATGAGCCAGTACAGCACCCCGGCGATGACGGTGATGTGGTCGTCGCCGGTGAGGAAGCGCATGGAGTTGAAGGACATGACGCAGAGCAGAAAGGTGATGCTCTGGTCGGACAGCGTCTGGGACTGGGCAAAGGCGCTCATAAGACGGGGGGTGTTCTCCCGTGTCTGCTCCAGACACTGCCGCAGCAGACGGTCCGTCTCCGGCGTCTGCATCACTTGTGCCAGCAGGGCGGCGGACTGCTCCACGATGCGGCAGGCGGTGCGCTCGTACTCCTCCAGATGGGCGTACAGCGTCAGCAGCCGCCACCGGTCGGCAGGGGGCAGGCGGGTGAGGTCCATGTAGTCGATGAGGTCGCAGATGGTGTCCAGCTGCTGCGGCGGGGGGAGGGGGTCCTCCTGATACTGGCCCACGGCGGAGATGATGTCCCGCAGCCGCTGCTGGGGTGTGTGGCCTGTATATTTATAAGCTTTTTCGCCGCCGGGGCGAACATAATCCCAGACCAGAAACCATGCCAGACAGGTGTTGCTGCCGGAGAGAGGAGTGAACAGGAATTGCAGCGTCTCCTCGTCCTCTGACAGGTGCTCCAGCAGGTACTCCTCTGCGGCGGCGATATGGCGCACCTGCGGCACCAGCTCCCGCTCCGGGATGCCGTAGGTGTCGCAGATGCGGACGGCCTCTGTGACGGCGGTGCAGTATTTTTCCTCCGTGGGGGTGTAGTGGCGCTCCAAGGCCACCAAGGCCTCTACGCCGTATGCATTGGCCTCCTGATAGATGAAACCCATAAAATCCTCCAGAAAATTTGATGGAGATAGAAACGTTTTAATTATTCTGCAATGTATTGTACCCCCACTTCTGGCGCTGCGTCAAGCATAGGGACTTCCTCTGAGGGCATAGGCTGGCAGAAGAGGAGGGATCTGTATGCTGTCTGCGGCGTTGCTACTGCTGTCCAACAGCCTGTTTTTGTCCCTGCGTCTGACGGGGAATCCCGGTTCGTTCCCCCGGCCGCTGCCGCCGGAGGAGGAGCGGGCGTGTCTGGAGCGGTGGGCGCAGGGGGATCTGGAGGCTCGGAACCGGCTGGTGGAGCACAATCTCCGGCTGGTGGCCCACATCATTAAGAAATACTATACACAGGCGGACAATCAGGAGGATCTGATCTCCATCGGCACCATTGGACTCATCAAGGCCGTCAACACCTTCCGGGCAGACCGGGGCATCAAGCTGGCTACTTATGCGTCGAGGTGTATTGAAAATGAGATCCTCATGTACTTCCGCTCCCAGCGGAAGCTGCAGGGGGAGGTGTCCCTGTCCGACGCCATCGATACGGATAAGGAGGGGGGCTCGCTGTATCTGCTGGACGTGGTGGGGGCCGACGACACCATGCTGTCGGACCTGCAGGACCGGGAGGAGCAGCTGCTGCTGCGGCGCTTGGTGCGGGACTGCCTGACGGAGCGGGAGGCGGACATCATCCGGAGGCGGTACGGACTGGAGGGGCATCCGCCCCAAACCCAGCGGCAGGTGGCGGCGGTATACGGCATCAGCCGCAGTTATGTCTCCCGCATCGAGAAACGGGCGCTGGAGAAGCTGGAAAAGGAGCTGCGAAAGGGGTAGGAGGATAGCGAAAGGGCTTGTCTTTGGGGCGGGAACATGGTAAGATGATAAAAAACACCTATGCGGCAGCCTGTGGAAATGAGCGGAGACAACATGAGAAAGTTTTTCAGAGGAATATGCGGCGTACTGGCGACGCTTTTGACCCTGTGCATCCTATTGATGGCGGCGGGGCTCATGGGGGTGCGAGCCTTCGGCATCACGCCTTATGTGGTGCCGGCGGACATGGAGGGGCTTCCGTGGTCCGCCGGGGCGCTGCTGTACGTGCGGCAGGAGCAGCCGGAGACGCTGCAGCCGGGGGACACCATCGCCTACGTCACGGACAGTGACCTATCGCTGGAGGGGGGCGTCATCGGTTCCGTGGACACAGAGCGGCGCTTCTTCTATGTGGAGGGAGCCCCGGTCTACTGGGACAATGTGCTGGGGCAGCCCTTGTGGGGCATCGATGGGCTGGGCTATGTGTCCGGCTATATCAGCCGGCCGCCGGGACTGTATCTGGTGCTGGGGGCTGCTGTGGTGCTGGCGCTGCTGTGCATCTTCCCCCTGCGACGCCGAAAGGGAGAGAAAACGGAAGAATCCCCCACCGGGAGACGTATGGTAACGAATGCGGGAGAGAAAACTCCCACCGAATCGGCGCAGGCTGCGGCGATGGAGGAGGAAGCCCCCACCTTGACGGAAAAGCCTGCGTCTGCGGAGGTATCTGAGCCTGTGAAGGTGCCTAAGCCTGCGGTAGAGATACCGAAACCTGAGCCTGTGCCGGAAGCGCCTGAGCCTGCGGCGGAGGTACAGCGGCCTGCAGAGACCGGGCGGCGGCAGACCTCCGGCAAGCGGGACGAGGCGGTGGCCCGTCACGGCGGCAAGCGCCTTCGGCGCTGATGGAATCGAGCAAAAGAAGGACCGAAGGGCTTTGCCCTTCGGTCCCTCTTTTGGAAGGGGGCGTTATTGGGGCGTATCGGACGGGGTCTCGCCGGGGCGGTCAGTCAGCACCAGCTGCACCTGACGCCGCCGCAGGAATACCGTCAGCCAGCAAACCGCCATGACGATCAAGCCGCAGATGGTCATGCAGAGCCGATAGTCCAGCACCTCGCCCAAAGCACCGATGGCCAGCGACAGCACCGCTCCCGCCGCCGTGCAGAGCATGGACTCATAGGCATTGAGCCGGGCCCGCAGCCGGTCGGGGATGTAGCGCTGCACCGCCGCCTGCCGGATGGTGGCACTCTGGATGCCCAGAAAGCCGCAGACGGCTCGGTTCACCAGCATCAGGGGATACGGCAGCCACAGAAGGCAGGTGTCCATCAGTTCGTAGGTCTGATACACCCCGAACAGGAAGCCGAATCGCTTTCGCTCCGGCAGGGAGTAGCGGTAGCGGACGGCGCCGCCGATGGTGCGCCCGGCAAACTCCGCCACGGAGAAGAAGGAGTACATGGCGGTGGTGAAGCCCGGCGCTGTGCGAAAGAAGGCGATGAGCAGGGGAGAATAGCCCATGGCCATGCCGTGGGTGACGGCCATGTACTCATAGAGGCCGTGGAGGCCGTGCTCCTGCCGAAGATAGGCGGCGGCCTCCCGGATGTCCCGCCACCAGGTTTTCAGGGACAGCAGCGGCTCTTGATCCCGGCGGCTCTCCTGCACATGGATGCGGTTTTCGATGAGGGCGGCCAGCACCGACAGTGCGCCTTGGATCAGCAGCAGCCGTCCCACGCCTAAGGTGTCGTACAGCAGCGCCGCCAGCGGCATCATGAGGACCTTCAGAATGGGATAGAGCATGGCGGAGACGGTGTAGGCCCGCTCCTCCTGTCCCTCCGGCAGCAGCAGGGGGTAGAAGCTGTTGTAGGCCAGCTCATCGAAGGCTGCAAGGCACGATACCAGCAGGGAAAAGGCCAGATAGGCGGTGTAGGAGAAGGCACTGTGCAGCAGGAACAGTCCCGCCCCGGCGTAGCACAAGCCGTTGAGCAGGTCGCCCCACACCAGAAAGGGCTTGCGGGGCAGGCGGTCCATCATGGGGGCGACGACCAGCGGCAGCAGCACCATGGGGATCAGCTGAATGGCCACCACCAGCGCCGAGGCCAGAGTGCTGCCTGTCTCGTCAAAGACCAGAAAGGACAGGGCGAATTGACTGATGATGCCGCCGGCAGCGCCCAGCGTCGTGGCGGCGGTGATGCGGGTAAAATTCCGTGTCCAGAGAGTTTGTTTCATAGCGTTCACCTCACTGCTATGATTATCCCACAGCTGCTTACAAAAGAAAAGGGGGTCATCGTGGGAAAGTTATTCCCGTGATGACCCTCTTAATGGGGCAAAAATGCTATTTTACAGGAAACTCCTCCAACAGGCGGCAGGCTTGACGGTACTGACGGTTGGCCTTGTACCACGCCAGCACCCACGGCAGGTGGAAGCGGGTGAAGCCCATAGGATATGTGTCTCGCAGACGCTGGAAGCAATCCAGAAGTTGGGTGCCGTAGGTATCGTCGTGGAGGTAGTCCGGGTGCTCCAGCCGATAGCGCACCAGCGCCAGCATCCGCTGCTCCATTTCGCCGGAGGCCATAGGCTCCGCCTGCTGGACGGCGGTCAGCGCCTGCTCCCGATGGCCCAACTGCTCGTGGCAGATGGCCAGTTTGTGCAGGTCCAGAAAGCCGGGGCGGGGGAGGGAGGCAAAGTAGGGCAGGGCCTTTTCCGGTTGACCCAGCTCCAGTTGAGTGGAGGCAACATTGTAGCGGAGGGCAGACAAGCTGCCGGTATCCCTCAAGGCTTCTGCCAGACGCTCCGCTACAGAGTAGTGGGTCAGCATCTCCTCCATGCGGCCCAGATCCGAGTAGCAGTTGCCCATCCACGCCCGGCAGGACAGCATCAGGTAGGGGTAGCCGGCGTCCGATGCCGAGCGGTAGGCGTCCCGCAGCACCTCGATGGCGGCGGTGTATTCGCCCTCGGCGTAGAGGAACTCTCCGTAGTGGGCAGCCAGCAGCGGCAGCGGCTCCAGCCGCACCGCCTCCTCCCATCGGCCTTGCAGGCCTCGCTGTAAGGCCAGCTGCCGGGTGGAGAGAAAGGGCTCCCACTCCACCGGCAGAGGGCGCATCTCGTCGGCGTAAAAGGCATCCAGCAGCAGGGCATCCGCTGCCAGCGGACTGGATGCAAGAATCTCCCGCCGGGGCTGCACCAGCTGTTCATAGAGGGAATCGAAATTCGGGCTGCCGGAGAGCAGGGCCTTCCAGCAGGGCGCTAAGCCCTCCGGCTCCGGAGTCCAGACAAGACCCAGCCGGTGCAGCAGCAGCTCCGTCACCTCCGGGGAGGGGGCGGCCTTGCCCTGCTCGATTTTGGACAGATAGGAGGGGGCGCAGATGCCACGGCACAGACCTTCCTGACTCCAGTCCCGCTGAAGGCGGGCCTGCCGGATCAGCAGTCCGGCGATGTCGCCGCCCCTCATCCGATGAGGTCCCGCACAATGGCGCCGGCCAGCAGGATACCGGCGGTGGAGGGGACCCATGGCACACTGGCCGGGACGCTGCGGCGGCCGGGGGAGGGGGCCTCCAGCTGGGTGGTGGCGGCGGGCTGCTCCGGGCTGAACACCACCTTCAGGTGGCGGATGCCACGGCTGCGCAGTTCTTTCCGCATGACACGGGCCAGCGGGCAGCCGCTGGTCTGAGAGATATCCGTTACCCGCAGCAGGGTGGGGTCCAGCTTGTTGCCGGTCCCCAGCGCCGACAGGATGGGGATACTTCGGTCCATGGCCTGCTGGATCAGATCCAGCTTGCAGGTTACCAGATCGATGCAGTCGGCAATGTAGTCATATCGGGCGGAGAAGAAATCCTCCCGATGGGCGGCGTCGTAGGTGGCGCAGATGGGGTGGATGACGGCGCTGGGGGAGATGTCCCGGCAACGGCGGGCGGTGACCTCCGCCTTGGACTGGCCCACGGTGGAGTGGAGGGCGCAGAGCTGGCGGTTGATGTTGGTGACGCTGACGGTGTCCTGATCCACCAGCGTCAGCTCACCTACGCCGGAGCGGGCCAGGATCTCGGCGGCATAGCTGCCCACGCCGCCCAGACCGAACACGGCCACATGGGCGTTTTGCAGGCGCTCCAGCGCCGGCTGGCCCAGCACCATCTCGGTGCGCAAAAACTGTTCGTGCATAAATAGGCTCCTTTGCTTCCAGACGGTATCAAAAAAGACCGGCCGAGGCCGGTCTTTTTCGGAAATTCATCAGGCGAGGTACTTCATACCGGAGGCCTCGGTGGCGGTGATATCCTTCACGAGATCGTTGTTCCACTGGGTGTAGTCGGCGTTCTTCATGGCGTTGCGGACCTGCACCTGCCAATAGGGGGCGTCGGTACCCACAAAGTATATGACATGGTAGCCGGTGTAGCTGCCCTCGTTGTAGACGATGCCGGTGTCGCCGGGCTGACGGGACTCGTCGAAGCACCAGTCATTGAACTCGGTGACCATCTGGCCCTTGTACACCTGCGTATACAGACCGCCGTTGGTGTTGGAGCCGGTGTCGGAGGACAGCTCGTTGGCCAGCTCGGCAAAGCTATCCTCGGTGCGGGCGCCCTCCTCCCACTTCTTCAGAGCGGCCTCGGCGGCCTCCTTCTGCTCGGCCTTGCGGGCGTCCAGCTTCTCCTGATAGTCGTCAGCCTTGCTGTCCAGATCGGAGGTATCCACCTTGAACAGAATGTGGCGCACGTCCACGGTGTTGTAGTCGTTGCGGCCGCGGCTGTGGAACAGGACCACATAGTAGTTGTCGCCGCTCTCGATGAGGGTCAGATCACCCTCCTGACGCTCCTCGTTGAACACCCACTCGGTGACGGCATCGCCGCTGTAGGTGCCGGTGGGACGGTCGGTATAGGTGCCGTTATCGTAGTTGCCGGCGGCCTTCTCCATCAGCAGACCGTTGCGGACGGCCTCCAGAGCGGCATTGGCATTGGCGGAGGCAGCCTCCTTGGCGGCGGCGTTCTCCTCGTCGGTGGGCTCCACGGTGTTGCCGTCGGCATCCTTGGTGGAGTCGGCAGTACCCTTGAAGTAGATGTACTCGTAGTCGGCCACGTCGAAGTTGTTCTTGTGCTCGTTATAGTAGGTCGCCACTTCCTCGTCGGTGTAGGTGAGGCTGTCGATGTAGTCCTGCTGATAGTGGGAGGCCAGAATGGTGTCCTTCAGAATGCTCTTGAAGGTGGACATGGTCATGTTGTTGCCGTACATCAGCTTCAGGTAAGCGCTGGTGGAGTAGCCGGCCTTCTTGGCGTAGGTGGAGAAGGTCTCCACGGTGCGGTCCACTTCCTTCTGCATATCGTCGTTGAAGGTCATGCCCTTCTCGGCGGCACCCTTCTTCAGCATGGTCAGCTGAATGAGACTCTTCTTGGCGGCGTCACGGAAGTAGGCGTCCCAAGTCATGTCCTCGCTGACACGCAACATCATCTTGGCGGTGTCGTTCAGGCTCTGCTGAGACAGGGAGGTATTCTTGTCAATGCCGTAGAGACTGGCATACTTGGAGTTGACGATACTGTTATAGGCATTGTGATAGTAGTAGCTGACCTCGGCGGCGGAATAGGACTCGCCCTCCACCGTGACGGCGGTGGTGCCACGCTGGATGATGTTGGAGTTCCACACCACCAGACCGATGGCGACTACCACAAAGGCGATGGCGATGATGGCATAGAGCCGGTTGGAGCGGCGCTCCTTGGCCTGCTCCTGAGCTTGACGGGCAGTCTTGGGATCCACAACGCCGCTGGCGGCGACCTCCTGCCGGTTCTTCTTTTCTCTTGATGCGCTCATAGTTGTTTCATCCTCTCAAAATAGGGGTCATTACGACCCGACTTCGTAAAGTTAATCGTAATTATACAGGAAATCTGTCTGCTGTGCAAGGGGGAAACGGAAATTATCCGGCCATAGGCCGAAAAAGCGGTCAGCTCCGGAGGTCTTCCGGAGCTGACCGGGCTTTTACCAGTTGTCCCGCCGGGCGTGGGGGCCAAGTTATAACCTGCACCGTTTCAGCAGGTGGGTTGTCTCCAGCGTGCTTCACCGCTTCCAACTTCCAGCCGCAGACGGCAGCCGGGAGGCCTGCGATCCACATACTGATCCGACATCCCCTATAACAAAATGTGAGGATAAAAAAGACCCGTCACATCCCTGCGGGACCATCGCCTTCCGGCGACAACCCTATTATAACAGACCCGGTGGGAAAATAAAAGGGGGTTTTGCAGAAATGGTCAGGAATTTTATTCCTCGTCGGACAGCAACTGTTCCATGAACAGCTCGTAGATCTTCTCCAGCTCCGCTTCGTCATCCAGCGTGCTGAGCAGCTCCTCGCCGTTTTCCGTGACGGATTTCAGAATCACCAGACCATAGTCCTCGGATTCCTCGTCCGCCTCGTCCTCCACGGCGGGGAAGAAGGCCATATAGGTCTGCCCCTCGTGCTCCAGTGCGTCCACATACTCCAGCTCGATATCGTTGCCGTCCTCGTCGGTGAGGGTGATAAAGCTGGGGCCAAACTCATCGCTCATGAGAAAATACCTCCTGCATAGGTTGATGTCCCCCTACTATAACGGATTTCCACAGAAATTGCAAGAGGGCGGCGCTGCCGATTTCCGCACAAAAATTGGAAAAGCAGCACAAAACGGAACCTATGTGCCGGGTCAAAGGATACGGTGATTGCATTTTTTACGCAAAAAGGTATTTTTATCGGTTGACAGGTGTGGTAAAATAACTCTTATATTGGTTTAATATGTGCTTTTTGCCGCAGCCGGGACCTTCCGGAGCAGGGCGGCAGGGAGAAGCCGTATAAAAAGCCTGAGGCCGCCCGGCGGCCGAAACAACGAAACAGAAAGTGAGGTGCGCTGTCCATGAAAGAACACTCCAACGACCGTGATAAGGCAGAGCAGAGCGCCCATCAGAGGAAAAACCGAGGGAAGGGACGGGCCAAGAGGGTCTGGGGCGTCATCGGCACCATCGTGCTGGTGGGCGTGCTGACCATGGCCATTTTTGTGGGGATCTTCATGACCTACATCAATAAGTCCCTGAAGGGCCACGTAGAGGTGGATATGTCCGAATATGACCGGAAGGTATCCACGGAGCTGTACCGTCTGGGGACGGACGGCGAGACATGGGAGATGTATCAGACGCTGTTCAGCGATGAAAACCGCATCTGGGTGGATATCGGGGACATCCCCGAGTATTTGCAGGAGGCCACCATCGCCATCGAGGACAAGCGCTTCAAGACCCACCACGGGGTGGACTGGAGGGGGACCCTGCGGGCCATCACCAGTACCCTGACCGGCAGCGGCACACAGGGCGGCTCCACCATCACCCAGCAGCTGCTGAAAAACGTCACCGGCGACAATCAGGGGACGGTGAAGCGGAAGGTCACGGAGATCTATCGGGCGCTGGCGCTGGAGAAGGATTACTCCAAGTCCCAGATCCTGGAGATGTATCTCAACACCATCTATCTGGGAGAGCAGTGCTACGGCGTGCAGACGGCTGCCCGGATGTACTTCCACAAGGATGTGAAGGACCTGACGCTGGCGGAGTGTGCCTGTCTCATCGGCATCACCAACAATCCCTCCATGTATGATCCTCTGCTCAGCGACTGGGCCCGTGAGAACAACCGGGAGCGGCAGCTGACCATCCTGGGCGAGATGCTCGGTCAGGAGAAGATCGATCAGGCCACCTACGATGCCGCCGTGGCGGAGGAGGTCCAGTTCAGCGACGGGTATACGAATCTCGGCAATTTCACCGAGCCTACGGAGGATCAGGAGACCCCGGAGAAGCCCACCGTGCAGTCCACCGCCAACAACTCCTATTATACGGATCAGGTCATCTCCGATGTGGCGGCGGCGCTGGTGGAGAAGCTGGGGCTGGAGGACGATGCACCCGACGAGAACGGCAACGTCCGTACGGCACAGGAGAAGGCTGTCAGCAAGATTTACAGCAGCGGCTATAAGATCTATACGCTGCAGGACAGCAAGCTCCAGTCCATTGCGGAGAGCGTTTTTGAAAACAGCGATCTGGTGGAGTATACTGATGACTACGGCAAGCCCTTGCAGGCGGCTATCACGCTGGTGGACAATTCCACCGGCAACGTGGTGGCTATGGTGGGCGGTCTGGGCGCCAAGACGGTGGACCGTGGCTGGAACTGGGCCACGGAGCCCCGGCAGTGCGGTTCTGCTACCAAGCCCATCTCCGACTATGCCCCGGCGCTGGATGACGGTACCATCACCGCTGCCTCCGCCATCGACGACTATCCTGTCCGGGATTTGAGTGGCTACGGCGCATGGCCCAAGAACTCCCATTCCGGTTTCTACGGCCTGACCACCGTATGGACGGCGCTGGTGGAGTCTCTGAATACCTGCGCCGTGCGGGTCAATGAGAGCTACGGCTCGGCGGCCTCCTATAATTATATGGTGGAGAAGCTGGGCTTCACCACCCTGACCCAGCGGGACAGCCAGCAGTCCGGTAACATGGGCCTGGGCGGTTACGATGTGGGTGTCACCACGGAGGAGATGGCTGCGGCCTATGCCGCCATCGCCAACGACGGCGTATACACCAAGCCCCGGACATGGCTGCGGGTGGAGGACTCCGAGGGGAATGTCGTCATGGAGAACGAGACCTCCGCCCACAGCGCCATGAAGGAGACTACCGCCTATCTGCTGCGGGATATACTGGAGAGCGTTATCACCAGCGGTACCGGTACGGAGGCATATTTCTCCGGCATGACCATCGCCGGTAAGACCGGTACCACGGATGACAACCGGGACCGTTATTTCGTGGGCTTCAGCCCCTACTACTGCGCTGCGGTATGGACGGGCTATGAGTCCAACGATGAGCTGTCCTACGGTATGGGCAACGGCTCGGCGCAGCTGTGGAAGCAGGTGATGCGGGAGATCCATGGTGATCTGGAGGACAAGGGCTTTGACAGCTGCACCGGCCTGACGCAGGTGACGGTGTGCTCCGACAGCGGCCTGCTGGCCACGGATGCCTGCACCAAGGATCTGCGGGGCAGCCGGGTCCGCACCGTGACGGTGGCGGCAGATACGGCCCCCACGGCGACCTGTAACGTTCACAAGATGGTGGATTATTGCACCGAGGGGAAGCATATTGCCACCCAGTACTGCCCCAAGGACAAGGTGAAGCAGGTGGCGGTGCTGGACTGGAACCGGGCGCTGTTCAACGATATCAAGGCCAGGGACCATGAGTACCTGTTGAAGGTGCTGGACGGCTCCGCTACGCCCAACGATCCCAAGGATGATATCTGCCCGGCGCACCAGAAGGCCATCACACCGGTGACACCTACCGACCCCACCAAACCGACGACCCCCACCAAACCGACGACCCCCACGGATCCGACAGATCCCACCACGCCGGATACCGGCGGTGCTGAGGACTCCGGCGGCGTTGGGGACTCCGGCGGCGTTAGAGGCGGCGGCAGCTGGTGGAAACGACCGTAAGTAGAGAAACGAAAATGCAGCCTGTGAGCGGTGCTCACAGGCTGCATTCTTGCGAAGCGGTGAAAAAGAAGGGGTATGGCTCGGCCGTACCCCTTCTTTTCTTGCATAATAGGGAGATCAGAAGCTGCGGATGATATCCACGATCTCGGTGCCGATGCGCTTCTGAGCCTCCACGGTGGCAGCGCCGATGTGGGGCGTGCAGGACACCATGGGATGGCTGTACAGAGCGGCGTTGGCAGTGGGCTCGTCGGCGTAGACGTCCAGACCGGCGGCCCGCACCTTGCTGGACTCCAGAGCAGCCAGCAGGGCATCCTCGTCCACGTTGGCACCACGGGAGGTGTTGATGATGACCACGCCGTCCTTCATCTTGGCGATGGTATCGGCGTTGATGAGGGGAGCGCCGGGTGCGGCGGGAGCGTGGAGGGAGATGAAGTCAGACTGGGCCAGCAGTTCCTCCAGCGTCACATAGGGGATGCCGAATTTGGCCTCCACCTCCGGACGGCGGGTGGTGCTGTAAGCGACGACGTTCATGCCGATGGCCTTGGCCATGACGCCCAGATGCTGACCGATGCGGCCGAAGCCGATGATGCCCAGAGTCTTGCCCTGCAGCTCGATGCCCTTGCCGTAGGCCTTCTTCTCCCACTTGCCCTCACGCATGGTGTGACCGGCGATGGAGATATAGCGGGTGCAGGCGAACATATGGCCCATGGCCAGCTCCGCCACGGACTGGGAGGAGGCACCGGGGGTGTTGCGGACGGCAATGCCGTTCTCCTCGGCGTACTTGACGTCGATGTTGTCCACACCCACGCCGCCACGGATGATGAGCTTCAGCTTGCCGCCCTTGGCCTCGTCGATGTGGTTGGCACGGACCTTGGTCTTGGAGCGGACCACCACGGCGTCAAAGTCCCGCAGGGCGGCGCCCAGCTGATCCGGCTCATAGAACTGCTCCACCACCTCGTGGCCCAGCTCACGCAGCTGCGCCATGGCGGCCTTGTCCATACCGTCTGTAATAAGAATACGCATAGTAATATTCTCCTTCGATGATACGTTTTGTTGTCGGAATGTGGCGATTTGTCCGGTTTTCCGGACCTGCGTCCCGAGAGACGGACGTTACGCCTGATGCTCAGCCTCGAACTTGGTGAGGAACTCTACCAGAGCCTCCACACCCTCCTTGGGCATGGCGTTATAGATGGAGGCCCGGAGACCACCCACGGACTTGTGGCCCTTCAGGTTATCGAAGCCGGCCTCCTTGGAGGCGGCCACCACGGCGGCATCCAGATCCTTGTCGCCGGTGACGAAGGGGACGTTCATGAGGCTGCGATCCTGAGGCACCACGGCACCCTTGAAGAGCTTGGAGGAATCCAGGAAGTCATACAGCACCTTGGCCTTTTCAATGTTGCGCTTCTCCATCTCCTCCAGACCGCCCATGTTCAGCAGGTACTTGAATACCTTGCCGCAGCAGTAGATGGCCCAGCAGTTGGTCTGATCAGCGTAGTCTGCGCGGGCAGCGCCTTTGTGGATCTGCCCCGCCGGGGCGGGTCTTTCACCTCGGGCATGCTGGCCTGGGCCTTTGCGGTGTCTCAGAAAACCTTCCACCCTGAGCTGATGGAACGCGATGACTGGGAGAAAGTGCTGAACATCCGCCCCCTGACCGACCTGCCGAAAAAGGCTCTGGGGTACGATGTGCCCTTCATCACACGGTGGCTGGAACCCAGTGACTACAACGATTTCTGGCGTATGTCCAACTGGCAGGAACGCTCCGTCAGGGCGCAGATCCCGGCGCTGATTCAGTCCGGCTGGTTTGACGACAACGGCATGGGTACCATCTGCGAAATGGTATTGCTGCTCAAAGGTTTTTTGGCTCC
>ENA-USUK01000357-USUK01000357.1-human-gut-metagenome-genome-assembly--contig:-NODE-357-length-36456-cov-16.189313_pt1 | contig 36456 bp, 32 predicted proteins | sample MGYA00250062_ERZ773400 | MGnify/ENA primary metagenome ERZ773400 (study PRJEB29103, sample SAMN06111961) | human gut metagenome | biome: human gut; feature: ankylosing spondylitis patient; material... | reverse complement strand
TTGACGAGATCCGCGACTGGGCGGCATTCCACCATGAGCGGCTGGACGGAACCGGATATCCTTTCGGGAAGACCGCCGCAGAACTGAACACGCAGGAGCGCATGATGGCCTGTATAGACATCTATCAGGCACTGACGGAAAGTCGTCCCTATAAACAGGGCATGCCTCACGAAAAAGCTTGTGAGATCCTGTGGGATATGGCGAATAAGGGCTGGCTGGATGCGTCGATCGTGAAACAGGTCGAGGATTGCTTCCGGGGATAAGAACGAAAGAGAGGAAATGAGTAAATGAATTTTATGAAAAAGAACGGGATCGGTATTCTACTTTGTCTGGTAATAGCTATTCCGGCATGGTTTCTTGGAAAACTGTTTCCGGTGATAGGGGGAGCGGTGCCGGCAATCATTGCAGGAATGATCATTACAATGATCTGGAATGATAAGGGAAAAGCGGAAGCGGGAATTAAATGGACATCAAAGGTGATTCTTCAGAGTGCGGTGGTTTTGCTTGGATTTGGAATGAATCTGGGAGTAATCTTTCAGACAGGAAAGCAATCTTTGCCGATTATTGTCTGTACGATCACAACATCTCTTATTATTGCATGGATATTGCAGAAGATTCTGAAAGTACCTGCAAACACATCAATCCTTGTAGGCGTCGGCTCATCCATCTGCGGAGGATCTGCGATTGCGGCAACCGCACCGGTTATTGATGCCGATGATGATGAAATTGCACAGTCCATAGCGGTGATTTTCTTTTTCAATGTGCTTGCAGCCATTTTTTTCCCGATTCTTGGAAAAGCAATAGGATTTGACACTGTACATGGGGATGCATTTGGTATTTTTGCGGGAACGGCAATCAATGATACGTCATCGGTAACGGCTGCTGCATCAACATGGGACAGTATGTGGAACCTTGGAAGTGAGACATTAAATAAAGCAGTGACGGTAAAACTTACAAGAACACTTGCGATCATACCAATTACACTCGGATTATCCCTGATACGGGCCAGACAGAGTGCAAAAGAAGGAAGACAGGCTGCAAAGTTCAGCTTTAAGAGAGCATTTCCGATGTTCATACTGTATTTTGTGCTTGCGGCGATCATTACGACAGTCTGCGTACATATGGGAGTCAATGCCGAGGTATTTCATCCGCTGAAAGAGCTGTCAAAATTTATGATCATTATGGCGATGGCAGCAATTGGATTAAACAGCAATGTGATACAACTCATTAAGACCGGTGGAAAGCCTATTATTGTCGGGGCATCCTGTTGGTGTGGAATTACAGCTGTAAGCCTTATCATGCAGCATATAATGAAAATTTGGTAAATACGGAGAGCGCTAATAAATTTCATAGTGATTTATAAATTTACTAATATCTTCTTTTAAAAGAGCGGATTCATTAACATGAATGCATAAAGTAACTGCTACATACAGAGTAGGAAACAGGAGGAGTATGCAATGTCGTACCGGTTGCATTTAAAGATGTCACGGTAGATGAAAAGTTGAGCATTATAGGAAATGAATATGATATTCCCATAGAAGAAAATATGCGAAAGGATGTGAGCGCTATGTGCAATTTAGGCGAAGGAATTGAAGAAAAAGGGATTGCAAAAGAAGTGAAGGCAATTATTGCCGGAAGAATTTGACGCAGGTACAGGGAGGGCAAAAACATTATGGACAGCTTTATAGAAGCTTTATATGGACGATTGGAAGAAACTATTCCGGAGGAATACGATTGGTTTGCTCCGCTATTGGGGGATTGGGAATTTGATTATAAAGATAAATTTATAGATGGTGATCGTAGCAGGCCGCAGCGCCGGTTAAAAGGAGAGTGGATCTTCAGACGGGTATTGAACGGGATAGGCATTGAAGATATGTTTATATGCCCTTCCAGAGCAACAAAAGAGATTTCTCCACAGCCGGATGGTGAGTATGGTGTCGGACTTAGAATATATAATTCAAAGACCCATTGCTATGATATGGTATATGCATGCAAGAGTAAATTTACAAATTTGTGTTTTACTATGGAAAATGGAATATTGACAGGAACGGTTTTGGAAAATCCCAATAGAAAATGGCGTTTCGTGGAAAGAAATGAAAATACATTTCACTGGCAGAATATTACCATTCAGGAGAATGGCGATATTATTGTGAATTGTGAGGCTTTCGGGAAAAGAAAAGATGGCGAGCGATCCGTATGAGGCATATGCAAAAAACAGCTTATTACCATCTTCCCGGTCTGTTTGAATTTTACGAATTATACCGGATATTTCTGCCATTATTCCGGGAGCATCGGGAATATTTTTACGACTGGTGTGACATTGGCTCCATCTACGGAGCACCGCCGGACTGCATCTGGGGAGGCGGCCGCGTCTCACTGGAGGATCACGATGCAGGAGAAGTGCTGGCGTTGTTGCAGGAATATGGCATTTCAGCCCGTCTGACCTTTAGTAATTCCCTTCTTCGCGAGGAACATCTTTCGGACAGAAAATGCAATGAACTCTGTGCTCTGTTCGCGGAAAAAGCAACCCCGGAGAACGGCGTGATCGTCCATTCGGAGCTGCTGTTACAGTATCTGAAAAGTCATTATCCGGAGCTTTATCCGATATCCTCCACTACGAAAGTTCTGACGGATTTTGAAGCACTAAAAAAGGAGATCGACAGAGACGATTTTCGCTATGTTGTACCGGATTTCCGCCTGAACAAGGCTTATGAAAAATTAAATACGCTGACAGAATCACAGAAAGACAAAGTGGAGTTTTTGTGCAATGAGTGCTGCTATTTTGGCTGCAAGGACAGGAAGGAATGCTACGAAGCCGTCAGCCGCAGGAATCTGGGAGAGGAGCCGGATTTTAGTTGTACCTCGCCGGGGGCGGAGGAGGGCTATCGTTTCTCCAAAGCCATGAAAAATCCGGGATTTATCAGCGTGGGAGATATTCAGAAGATCTATCTGCCGATGGGATTTTCCAATTATAAGATCGAGGGCCGGGGACTGGGCAGTGCACTGGTTCTGGAATTTTTACTGTACTATATGACGAAACCGGAGTACCAGCTGCAGGTCAGAGAAGAAATCTATCTGGACAATATGCTGGATCTGTTTTGACTATTCATAACCGTGATTTTGTACCGGTAACATATGCTGCTGGTGTCATATGATACTTCTTTTTGAATAACTGGATAAAATGGCTTTCATTGCAGAAGCAGAGCGTATAGCTGACGGCGTTGATCGTCATCCCTCGGGTAAGCATACGTTTTGCTTCTTCCATTTTTTGATCCAGAATATATTGGTGGAGGGGAACTCCAGTCTCCCTTTTGAAGGCCTGCGATAGATAATCCCTTGATACATGAAGACTTTTGGCGATATCTTCTATTTTAAGACGGCTGTGAAGATGGATATGTATCAGGTGAACACATTGATTGATCAAAGGACTGTAACATTGAGGAATGGATTTCTCCTTTACTTTTGTGACCAGTTCGATTGCTTTTTCACATAAATAATCAATACACTCTTCCATGGTCTGAAGAGAATCAATCTTCTGAATATAGAAATCGCTTAACTGATAAGCTTCACTTTCATCCAGTCCGCCCAGAATAGCATAATGAATCGCTACGGCAATGGTGGATACTGCCCAGTAGTGTATTTTCCGGGAAGGATTGTCGGACATATGCCCGATGATCAGACCGGATTGCCGATACAGATTCAGGGCATTTTTCACTCCTGTCAGGTCACCGCATTTTATCGATTGGAACAATAAAATTTCCGAAGCAAAGGGAGTATGTGTTTTTCCGGTCTCCCGCGCTTCGTATATAAAATTCCCGGAAGCATCTAAAAATTCGTATCCAATCTGCGCTTTTTTCTTAGTCATTGCGTATTCCTTCTTTCTATAATAATTTTAACATAATACAACATAAAAATGATATAGCAAAAAGAAAAGAGATGCTAAGTTTTTCTTAGAGGAAATCGAAGAAAAGGAGGTATTTTATGAGGAAAAGTCTGGAAGAAATGTGCAGGCTCGTGACGGGTTACGGAGCGTGGCATATCGGAGATATTCAGGTGTCGGACGGACCGCACGGCGTCCGCGCCCAGGAGGATGGAGCGAAGAACAACGACAGCTATGAAGCTACCTGTTTTCCGACGGCGAGCAGCGTAGCGTGCTCCTGGAATCCGAATCTGATCGGACAAATGGCGGAAAGCATTGCACAGGAGGCAAAGGAGCTTGGCGTTTCCGTGGTGTTGGGACCCGGAATAAATATCAAACGATCCCCTCTCTGCGGAAGGAATTTTGAATACTATTCAGAGGATCCTTTCCTGACAGGAGAATTAGCGACGGCCTATATTGGTGCAATGCAGGAGCAGGGTGTGGGCACTTCGCTGAAGCATTTTGCGGGAAATAATCAGGAGACTCACAGAATGACCTCCAATTCCATGATTGATGACAGAGCATTGCATGAAATCTATCTGTCGGCATTTGAGAAAGCGGTGAAAAAAGCAAAACCGGCGACAGTCATGGCAAGCTATAATTACATAAATGGTCTTCCTGCATGTGAAAATTCCCACCTGCTGACCGAGATTCTCAGAGAAAAATGGGGTTATGAGGGTCTGGTAATGAGTGACTGGGGAGCCTGCGTGGATCTGCCGGCCTGTGTGGCGGCGGGAATGGATGTGGAGATGCCGGACAGCTGCGGTAACCATTATGCGCAGATTCTGGAGGCTATACAATCAGGAAAACTGCCGCAGGAGACTCTGGAAACTGCTATAAAAAGAATAGAAAGAGTAAACACAGATTATGCCGGGAATATTTTGCCGGAAAAATGCAGAAAAGAGGTCCTGGCAGAGACCAGAGAACGACATCATGATTTGGCAAAAAGAATTGAGGAGGAAAGCGCTGTTCTTCTTAAAAATGAAGAGTTTCTCCCATTGTCAAAAGAAATAAAGGAAATCCTGATCATAGGGGATATGGCATCAACGCCCCGGATCCAGGGAGGCGGCAGCAGCCATATCCATACAGAGAGAGTTATTTCCTTTGTGGAGGGATTTGAAAAAAGAGATATAAAAGTATGTTATGCCAAAGGATATAAAAATTCTACTTTTCATAGGAGCCACAGACTGGAGAAGGAAGCCTGCAAAAAGGTAGAGGATGCGAAAAAAAGACAGATACCGGTGCTGTTTTTCGGTGGGCTCACGGAGATGGCAGAAGGAGAAGGCTATGACAGGGAAAGTTATGAACTGCCGTTAAATCAGAGCATTTTACTGGAACAGCTGCTGAAAGTAAATGAAGACATCGGTTTTGTATCTATAAGTGGGGCCCCTTACAATATGGAATTGCCATCAAAATGTAAAGCGTTGTTACAGATGTACCTTGGCGGAGAAGCGGTTGCGGAAGCCTGTGCCGGGATCGTCCTGGGGGACACCAGTCCCTCCGGCAAACTGGCAGAGAGCATTCCTTATAGGGAAACGGATGTGCCGAGCTATGGATATTTTGGTAGGCAGGGCGAGCAGAAAAACCATTTGGATGATGTAGAATATCGGGAAAGTATTTTTGTGGGATATCGATATTACGATACCTTCCGGATTCCTGTGCGTTACTGCTTTGGGTATGGGTTAAGCTACACGAATTTTGCGTATACGGATCTGAAAGTCCATCGGGATGTAAAGCAGAATTGCCGGATTACTTTTGCAGTGGAAAATACCGGAGATACCGCCGGATGTGAGATTGCCCAGGTATATGTGAAGAACCCGGAAACGGGAGATTTCAGGGCGAGAAGGGAACTGCGAAGCTTTCGGAAGATACATTTGCAGCCCGGAGAGAAAAAAGAAGTAGAGATCATGCTGGATACCGGAGCTTTTTCGGTATACCAGGATTCAGAATTCCGGGTGATCGGTGGGGAGTACGAGATTCAGGTAGGTGCATCGCTGCAGGATATCCGGCTGTCGGAAAGTATCTGTGTGGAGGGAGTGAAACTACAATGCCCGTTGACGATCCATACATCGATACCGTTGTCGGAAGAAGATTTTGATGCTGTCTATACCTACCACCGTACCTGTTTTTCGCATACGAAACCGGGTGAGTTCACAACGAAAAATTCGTTGCGGCAGATGCAGCCGTATTCAGCCCCGGCAAGAAAGTGGAGCCGTATAGGAATGCTGGCTGCGCGAGTGCTTTATTTTTCCAAACCGTTCAATGACCCGGAAGTGAGGATGATGTCAGAAGGGATTCTTGAAGGAAATATTGACAGCGTATGTAATCAGAGTGGCGGCATGATAAAACACAGTACGATTCAGAGAATTGTGGATTCCGCGAACAGGAGGGCAAAAAATGAGGGATAAGTTAGATGCAAGAACGAAATGGAGCTATTGTATCGGAGCAACGGGAAGAGATGCAGCATATGCTCTGGTAAGCATGTATCTGATCCTATATGTGCAATATACCATGAATCTTACAAGTGCGCAGTTTGCCGTGATCAGCGGGGCAATGATCCTATGTATGGTCTGGGATGCGATAAATGATCTGCTCATGGGAATTATTATAGAAAATACGCATTTTAAAATGGGAAAATTTAAGCCGTGGATATTAGCTGGTTCGCTTACAAATGCGATTGTTATTGTGTGTTTATTTACTATCCGACCGAGTGGGTGGGGATTTGTCGCATTTTACAGTCTCTTCTACCTTCTGTGGGGAATGACTTACACCATGAATGACATTGCCTATTGGGGAGTGCTGCCCTCCTTAAGTTCAGATCCCGGAACGAGAGATTCTCTGGTAACGATTATGAGCATTTTTGTATGTATCGGACAGTTTTCCGTGGCGGGAGTAGTTCCTGTTGTGATCGCAGGAAATGCGGTGAAAGCATACAGAATCGTAGCGGTTGTGGTAGCACTCTGCCTGATTGCATTTCAGATGCTGACTGCCTTTGGAATCAAGGAAAATGACAGAGAAGAACAAAAAGATAAACTGTCATTAAAGGACATGTATCATATTTTTATGAGAAATGATCAATTGGTGGCAGCGGGAATTGCTTCTATCTTTTTTAACATTACCTGCAATATTCTTATTATTTTTGGCGTGAACTTTTTTTATATAGAATACGGATATTCGGAAAGCGGTAATCTGGTATTTTATTTTACGGTGATGTATGGTCTGGGAATGCTGATCTCCCAGGCGAGCTATGCGACTCTGGCAAAACATTTTACGAGACAGAAAATGCTTAATGTGTGTTTTGCAGCATTATTGATTGGATATGCCTGTTTTATGGGATTTGGTTACGTGCTTCCGAAAAATGTAGTTTTATTGAATGCGATAGGTTTTGTTATTTTTTTCTTTCAGGGGCTGATGAATCTTGTGATCATCGTGATGATTAACAATACGATCGAATATGATGAGGCGAGATTCCATGAAAGACACGATTCGGTAATATCTGCGGTGCGTTCTTTTAGTGTGAAACTGGCAGGCGGAATCAATCAGGGGTTATCTACACTAGTATTGATCGTGAGCGGAATTTATGCCAAGAGCCGGAGCATCAGTGCCCTGGAGATAGAAGTGAACCGCGGCGAGATATCCAGTGAAGCGGCACTGGCAGAGGCGAATCGCTATATCGGAGAAATTACGACTGCGCAGGGAATCCTGTTCCGTGTTGGAATGGTACTCATTCCGCTCATAACGCTGGCGATATCCTATATGATTATCCGAAAAAAGTACCATATTGATGAAGCAGAGTATGCCAAATTAGTGGAGAAAACCAGAACCTAATTAATAAATTGAGAGTTACGAGCCATGCAAAGTCAAAACGAAAACAGCGATCTGGGAGCTTGCTCACAAGTCGCTGTTTTTGCTTTTTAACTTTATACTGTGCGTCCAACGGACACACTCGACAGCCGTCAATGAAATAAATGTGGAACGTCCTATGCGACACATTTATGAATTAAGTGCATGGCTCGTAACGTAGGGCTGCCGCCCCGGACTCGGATGCTAGCTACAACTGTGGGAGCAGTCCTTTTCTGCTGGGTTATGAAAAACATCCCGATTATTTAAGCAGAGCATTTGAGAATACATGTGCGGAAGTTAAAAACAAGGATTTAGTATGTACAAAAAAGTAGGAAATACATGCGAATAATTCAAAAGTCATAATTAGGTATGTATAACAAGTCAGAAAATACATGCCTTAAAGCAAAAAATGATGATCCGGCATGTATGATAACCGGGAAAACACATGCGCAATAGGCTAAAACGAATATACAAACCAGTAACACGAGATAGACTTAGAGCTTTTTCATAGGATTTTCAAAACACAGAACGTCCACGGTGGACGGAATGTCCTTCCGAAGATGTTTGCCGCGGTTCATTGCTTGCGTAATTTCCGCTACAATTTCCCCAGTTTGATTTTGACATACGTATAGTGACTATGATACACTGAATAAGAAAAAAGTGGGATAGTCTGCTTTGGTGAAAATAGGAACTTAGGACAAGAAAAGGTTAAGGGAGCGAAATACCTTGGATAAGAGTGAATATAAATTAAGAGCGGAAGAAATCAAAGACCTGATCAGCCGGGGAGAATATGCACAGGCTGCTGAAATTGCCGACACGATTGACTGGCGTCGTGTAAAAAGTGTCATGATGCTGTGTACGATCAGTGATCTCTATAAGATCAATCGCAGATATGAGGATGCCAGAGATATGTTGCTTCTGGCATATGAACGTCGTCCCGGTGGAAGGACCATCTGCTATTCCCTGTGCGAACTTTCCATTAAAATGGAAGAATACGTACAGGCGATAGAATATTATAAGGAATTCGTACAGGTGGCACCCAAGGATTCGGGAAGATATATTCTGCAGTATAAATTGTACGAGGCGCAGGACGTGAGTCTTGAAGAACGAATCTCAGTTTTGGAAGAACTGAAGAAGAGGGATTACAGGGAAAAATGGGCATATGAACTGGCATATCTGTATCACAGAGTGGGACTGGCAGCCAGATGTGTAGAGGAATGTGATGAACTGATCCTTTGGTTCGGCGAAGGAAAATATGTGATTAAGGCGATGGAACTGAAAATGCTTCATCAGCCGTTGACACCGGAGCAGCAGGAAAAATACGATCATCGGTTCGATGCGCCCGGAAGCTATATCCCGTCGCAGAACTCTGTGCAGAACAACGGGTATAGCGGGAATCAGGGTTATGATCAGGGTTACACCCAGGACGGAAGCTATGATCAGGGTCAGGGGTATGATCAGAATTATACTCAGGATTATTCTCAGGATGGGAACTATGACCAAAGCCAGGGGTATGCGCAGGATTATCCTCAGGACGAAAACTACGATCAGAATCAGGGCTATGTTCAGGAAGATAACTATGACCAGATATCCGGAGGCACCCAGGTCTATGAATCCGTGCAGCAACCGGCGCAGGAGACCTCCGCACAGCCAGAGCAGGATGATTTCGATATTCATGTGAAGACCATGGATGTGGGTCAGTATAATACCATCAATCTGCAGGCAGAACTTGCAGCGGGACTTCGTGAAGTCCTCGGTGAGGAGCCAAAAGAAGATGCCGCAAAAGCGACAGCAGACTCCATCACCCGTTCTATCGTAGCACCTATGATGGATTCCGATACAGAATCTCTGGATTATCCGGAGATTGCAGAGGTCAGTGAGGATGATCTGGAGCCGGAGACCGAGCAGATCGAAGGTTCCGAGGTGTTCTTTGGTGAGACCGGAGAGATCGGTGATCTGTCTCAGGTTCCTGAGGTAGAGACCGAGGAGATCCTGCCGGAGGAACCGGCATCTCTTAAGAAACAGGATGTTGTGCCGGAATTATCGGAAGCAGAAGTGGAGCCGGAAGCAGAGCCGAAGGCGCCTGTGGAGACAGAGAGTAAGCCGGAGAACCCTGCCGAAGAGATTCATGAAATGCATGAAGTGACCGTACCGGTGGAACCTCCCAAGGAACTGGCAAATGTACTGGCACAGGAATCCGACGGACAGATCAGCCTGGTAATGCCCGAGGCGGAAAGCATCGAGAAGCAGATTACCGGTCAGATGAATATTGAAGACATTCTGGCAGAGTGGGAACGCAAAAAGAAAGAAAACCTCGAAAAGAGAGAAGAAGAAGTCCGCCAGCATGTATTACAGCAGACCGGTGCCATGTTCACGGAATTTGAACAGGCAGTAAGAGATGGTCTGTTAGAGAAACTGGAAAAAGAAAAAGCAGCGGATGCTGATACGGTTACGGGTACAGATGAAGTTGAAGAGCTGGAACCGGAACCTGCTGATGCGGATATCGTTGACACTGAAGAGGTAGAAGAACTTGAAGAGGAACCTGCCGTAGCGGAATATGAGGAAGAACCCGCAATAGAGGAACCGGAAGCTGCTACCAATATGGAAGTGACGCAGGAGCCTGCGGCAGAGATTACAGAGGTGTCGGAGGAAACTATAACAGAGATCGAAGAAGCATCGGAGGAATCCGCAGCGGAGGCCGAAGAGGAGCCGGAAGAACAAGCAGTAGAAGAAGTCCCTGAGGACGAGCAGCCACAGACCCCGGAGCCTCCCGTAGTGGAGAGAGACAAAGCAAAAGTCCGTGCGCTTACCAGAGAAGAGCGCGAGCTGTATGCGCCCTTTATTCAGAGTAAGTCCGCAAGAGAACAGTTAGTCAAAGCCATTGATAATATCAGCCTGGCTGCCTATACCGGCAATGTGATCATCACCGGTGAAGAAGGCATGGATACCTTATCCCTTGCGAAAAATATGATTCGTGAGATCCAGGCTACCGACAGCAATTTTTCCGGAAAAGTTGCCAAAATCTCCGGACATGCGCTGAATAAAAAGGACGCTGCCGATACATTATCCAAGCTGAAGAACGGAGCGCTTATTATCTGCAAGGCATCGGAAATGAACGATACTACGGTGAACACCCTGTATAAAGCCCTGCAGCAGGAGAATCAGGGAATCGTTATTATCCTGGAGGATACCAAGCGTGAGATCGATCGTTTCCTGGAAAAGCATGAAAAACTGAAAGAAAGCTTTACAGCCCGCATGGATGTGGAAGCTCTCAGTAACGATACACTGGTGGCATTCGGAAGACAATACGCCCGGGAAATGGAATACTCCATTGATGAGCTGGGAGTTCTCGCACTGCATACCAGAATTGAAGATATGCAGACCATAGATCATGTGGTCACTGTGGTAGATGTGAAAGAGATCGTGGATGAAGCAATCGCTCATGCGAATAAAAAGACATTAAAGCATTTCTTTGATGTTCTGTTTGCCAAGAGATATGACGATGAGGATATGATCATCCTCACTGAGAAAGATTTTGTATAACTATTCAGAGCCATGTAAACATTGACGAATGGGCGTCGAATGCTTGCATTCGTAAGAACATTTATCAATGTTTATAGGGCGAAGTAACCACATGAGCAAAAGGAAAGCATTGAAAATGCGATTTTGCGAATGGGGTTCTGAATAGTTAAAAATATATAGCGGGAGGCGCAGCTATGACGAAGGAGAAGGTATTTATTTCCGAAGCAGATCAGTATCTTTTTGCCCAGGGAACGCACTATGATATTTATAAAAAACTGGGCGCGCATCTGTCAACGGAAGATGGTGTGCAGGGAGTCTATTTCGGGGTATGGGCACCCAATGCAGCACAGGTGAATGTCATCGGTACATTCAATGGATGGAACGAGGAGTCTCATCCCATGCAGAAGCTGGGAGAGGGCGGTATCTGGGGGCTGTTCGTTCCCGGCGTGGAAGAAGGAACAATGTATAAGTTCCTGATCTATGCGAGGGATGGCAGGAAGCTGTACAAAGCCGATCCCTTTGCTAACTATGCGGAATACAGACCGGGCACAGCGTCCATTGTTACGGATATCACGGGATTCGACTGGAAGGATTCCAAGTGGATGGAAGCCCGGGATAAAAAAGATATGAACAAGGAGCCCATGGCAATCTATGAGTGCCATATCGGTTCTTTTATGAAGCATCCCAATAACGGCACTGCGGAAGGGTTCTATAATTATCGTGAGTTTGCCGACCGGATCGTGGAATATCTGAAAGAGATGAAATACACCCATATAGAACTTATGGGAATTGCAGAGCATCCGTATGATGGCTCCTGGGGATATCAGGTGACCGGATACTATGCGCCTACGTCCCGTTACGGAACGCCTAAGGATTTTATGTATCTGGTTAATGAACTGCATAAGGCAGGTGTCGGAGTCATTTTGGACTGGGTACCGGCACATTTTGCAACCGATGCACACGGACTGGCAGAATTTGACGGACAGTGCATATTTGAACATCCCGATCCCCGTTTGGGCGAACATCCTGAATGGGGAACGAAGATATTTAATTATGGCAAAAATGAAGTGAAGAACTTCCTGGTAGCCAATGCTCTGTTCTGGCTGAGAGAGTTCCATGTAGACGGTATCCGTGTAGATGCAGTAGCATCCATGCTGTATCTGGATTACGGTAAAAAGGAAGGACAATGGCTGCCGAATAAATTTGGCGGCAATAAGAACCTGGAAGCCATTGAGTTTTTCCATCATCTGAATTCAGTGATCCGCGGAACTTATCCGGGATTTTTGACGATTGCCGAGGAATCTACCGCATGGCCCAATGTCACCAGTGGTATCGGGGAGGAAGGCTTAGGATTTTCCTTCAAGTGGAATATGGGTTGGATGCATGATTTCTGCGAGTATATGAAGCTGGATCCTCTGTACCGGAAAGGCGATCATTACGCCATGACCTTTGCCATGAGCTATAACGACAGTGAGAATTATATTCTGCCATTGTCTCATGATGAAGTGGTACATCTGAAGTGCTCCATGGTGAATAAAATGCCCGGATATCCGGCAGATAAATATGCCAACCTTCGTGTGGGGTATAGCTACATGTTCGGGCATTCCGGCAAGAAATTATTGTTTATGGGACAGGATTTCGGACAGGAGCGAGAGTGGAGCGAAGAGCGCGAGCTTGACTGGTATCTGTTAGGAGAGAAGCTGAATCAGGGCGTACATACTTATGTAAAGGAGCTGTTAAAGCTGTATCGTAAATACCCTGCTCTGTACGAGATTGACAATAACTGGGACGGCTTTGAATGGATGAACGCGGATGATGCGGAGCACAGTACATACTGCTTCGTGAGAAAATGTTCCAGTGGCAAGAATAATCTGCTGTTTGTACTCAACATGACTCCGATGAAATGGGAGAACTATACCGTTCCCGTGCCTAAGAAGAAAAAGTATAAGCTTTTGCTCAACAGTGATGAGGAGCGTTTCGGCGGCTGGGGCAACGAGATTCCCGCAGAGATTATGGCGGAGAAAAAGCCTTTTCATTATAAGGATTACTCCATCAGCTTTGATCTGCCGCCCTACGGTGCAGCAGTATTTCTGTTCTAGGTCAGGTTAAGAAATTACATAAAACAACCGAAATAAAAGATGAGTGTGACCAAAAGTGCACTCATCTTTTTTCGATAACTATTCAGAGACACGTAAATATTACTAAGACCTCTTTGAATGCTTGCATTCGTAAGAGGATTTAAAGGACGACAGGCGTGAAGATAACATTTCAGAATCAGACGATCAATGAAACAGACAATAGAACAGAAAGCAACCGGACAGAGAAAAACAGCTGGGGCAAAGACAAGACATGGCGCAGTAAGAAAAGCGTAAATGTGAATTTTGGGGCAGTATACGAGAGTGGACAGCTTGCAGTGCCTATGTCTTCTTTAGAAAAGGAAGAGAACAACAAAGGAAAATCTCTGATTGAACTGCAGCAGGATGCCGGGAATGCTAATGTGGCGTTGCAGCAGGACTATATGACATTGCTGTCGCATACCATGTCACAAGAGGATTATACGAAGGCCTGTGAGGATGGATTTGATCCTAGAGAATTGGATCAGGATACAGCGGTTACCATTGTGGATAAGATCAAGGCGGAACTGGTGCGTTCCGGACAGCAGATCGCAGGATATACGGATGATATCGACATGGATACCCTGGCGGCAGCGGTAGGGAGTGATACTTTAGCCCGAAGCATCGAAGAGCAGTTTCGGTCTGCGGATCTTCCTTTAACGCAGGAAAATATAAATGAACTGAAAAGCGCCTGGGATATGGCAGCTTCCTTGAAGGAACCGGAAGTAGGTGCGGTCAGCTACCTGGTGGATAACGGACTGGAACCGGAGATCTGGAACCTCTATGTGGCAGAGAACAGTGGTGCCAAAGTGCAGAATAATAACGTTCCGCAGGAACTGCAGGAGCAGATGGACAAGGTAATTGTGGATGCGGGATTGACGGTAAATGATGAGAACAGACAGAAGGCACAGTGGCTGGTAAGTGCTGACCTTCCGCTGACTGCGGATACGCTGCAGCAGCTTACGGGACTGGACAGCATTTCCTATCCCGTTACAGAGGATGCTTTTGCGCAGGCGGCAGCAGCGGCAATTGCGGAGGGAAAATCCCCGATGTATGCGAACCTGGGCAGACAGGATACGATTTGTGAAAAAGCATATAAAATGCTTCAGGACTGGTTCTCGGATGCAAAGTGGGATGCCACGGCAGAGAATCTGGCAGCAAGAAAACAGCTGGAAGAGATTCGCCTGCGCATGACAGCAGAAGTGAACGTAAAGCTTTTACAGAGTGATTTTTCCATTGACACAGCCCCCATGGAGCAGCTGATCGAAGCGCTGCGAAAGGCGGAGGCAGAGGTTGCCGAAAAATACTTTCCCGGTGAGTCTCAGACAGTGATGAAATATGAAACTTATACCCAGGCAGTGCAGGTGGCTTCCGAATTACCGGGATTACCTGCCGGAGTACTGGGATCCTATGGCCTGGAACAGAAAGCTGCCATAGAGACAGTTTCTGACTTCCATAAGGAAGGCGCTGCAATGAAGAAAGCCTATGAGGAAGCGGGCGAACGTTATGAGACTCTGATGACGGCGCCGAGAAGCGACCTGGGAGACAGCATCCGGAAAGCATTTTCTAATGTAGATGATATTCTGACAGACATGTCATTAGAAAAAACACAGGAAAATCAGCGGTCTGTCCGGATTCTGGCATACAACAGTATGAAAATTACGCCTGAAAATATTGAGAAGATCAAGGAAGCTGACAGACAGGTCAGCGCAGTGGTGGACAGACTGACACCGAAAAATGTGTTACAGATGATCCGGGACGGTGTAAATCCTCTGGAGAAGACCTTTGATGAACTGGAGTCCTATTTTTCACAGAACTACCAAAGCTATGAGGAAGAAGCGGAGGACTACTGTCGTTTCCTATATCAGTTAGAACGGAAAAAGGATGTTACAGAAGAGGAACGAAAAGCGTATATTGGAATTTATCGAATGGTGCACCAGGTCGAGAGAGAGGATGGCGCAGCGGTAGGCGCGGTAGTAAATACCGGTGCAGAGTTGCAATTTTCCACTCTGCTGGCGGCAGCCAGAAGCAGAAGGACTTCTCATATGGACTGGAAAGTATCGGAGGATACCGGGCTGACACAGGAGATTCATTTGTCCGAGAATAATATATCTGAACAGATCCGGATGGGTATGGCAAAAGAGGTTCTGACAGAGGTGTCAGATGATGGCGAAAGCAGAGCAGCGTATGACCGGGAAGGACTGCAGCAGATGCGGAAGGCGGGAAATACGACGCCGGAAGCCGTAGAATTGCTGCAAAAGGGAGAAACTCCCATCAGCGCATGGAATCTTTTGGCGGCACAGGCACTTGTGGATGATCCGGCAGAGTTGTTTGGCAATCTGCGCAGATACAGAGAAAAGTATTGGCAGGAAAAAGAAATCCCGCAGACGGTAACCGGTGAAGTGCCTGCCTTGGCAGAAGTCTTTGAACTGTGGGAACAGCTGGATCAGCAGAATTTTGCAGAGGATTATCGGACTATGCTTCAGGACGCGGCAGAGGAAGCGGAGACCATGAGCCTGGAACGGGCGGATGAGCATCTGGATGTAAAACAGCTGCAGCTGATACACAAGCAGCTGCGTCTTGCGGGGAGCCTTCAGGAGAAGCAGGAATATTTTCTCCCGATGTACCTGGGCGAGCAGCTGGCGGGAGTCCATCTTACCTTACAGCAGGGAGCCGGAGCTGCCGGTGCTGTGGAGATCCGGATAAATGCCGGAGATATGGAGCTGGAAGCATATTTACAGGTAAAGGGAGACACCATCGATGGCTATCTCGTAGGAAATACACCGGAAGAGGTTACGAAATTAGAGGAGACCTCCGATATATTCCTTGAACGGATTCAGACAGATACTTCTGCAGACTGGAAAGCAGAAAAGCTTCCTATCGTCAGCTCCCGGGATATGACAAGGATGGCAGCCGGAGAGACAAAAAATGCAGACACCATAGAGAGTCGGATCGATACAAAACAGTTGTATCGTCTGGCAAAAGGATTCCTGCAGGCTGTCGCAGACAGCAGCGGAAAGTAAGGAGTAATACATGAGAATCAATTACAATGTATCGGCAATGTTATCCAACAATGCGTTATCTACAAACGATGACCTGCTGTCCAAATCATTAGAGAGACTTTCTTCCGGACTGAAGATCAATCACGCCAAGGACAACCCAGCCGGACTGGCAATGTCCAAGCGTATGAATGCTCAAATCGAGGGACTGTCCGTGGCAAACCAGAATGCCAGTGACGGTGTATCTATTATAGAGATTGCGGATGGTGCAATGACAGAGATCAGTGAGATGCTGCAGCGTATCAATGAGCTTTCCGTCAAGGCTGCCAACGGCACTATGACAGATGATGACCGTGCAACCATACAGGATGAAGTAACACAGTTGAAGGAAGAGATCACCCGTATTTCCGATACCACGGAGTTCAACGGACAGAAGCTGTTGAACGGTGAATTTGATCTCAAGGGATATACCGATAAGCAGGAGATTAAAGTAAATTATTGTTCTCCGGATGTGCCGGTAAAAGAATATACCATACAGTCTATGAAATTTAAGAAAGATGCAGAGGGAAATTTTGAAGTAGACGGAGATATTAAATTCGGAAACGGATTTAAAGAGGTAGAACCCTTAAAGACGGGTATGAAGGATAATCTTCTGACGATTACCGGTACGAACGGCTTTGAAATGCGTCTAGATGTGTCGGAAGCAAAAGAGGGAGATTCCTATGATGGCATGAAGATCGATGCCACCGGTATCGGAGCAATGCGCCTGCAGATCGGAGCCAACGAAGGACAGGTACTGGAGGTTAATATTCCCGCGGTTACTCTGCAGAACATGGGAATTGAAGATATTGATGTGAATACACAGGATGGGGCAAAGGATGCCATTGCAAGAGTAGACGGTGCCATCAAATATGTATCCTCCGTCCGCGGCAGGCTGGGAGCATTTCAGAACCGTCTGGAGTCTTCCATTAACAGCCTGGATGTTACCAGTGAGAACATGACCGCGGCATATTCCCGTATCATGGATGTGGATATGGCGGAGGAAATGACTTCCTATACCACTTATCAGATCCTGGCACAGGCAGGAACCTCCATGCTGGCACAAGCAAATGAGAGACCTTCTCAGGTATTGCAGCTGTTACAGTAATGAGCTTGTGACAAAGTGAGGACTTGAAATGACAAAAGAGTGTAAACAACAATTTACTCTGCGGATCACCCAGGCGAATGCCACACAGCTGGTAGTCATTCTCTACGAAATGACATTACAGTATCTTGCAGATGCTGAGCAGGCAGCAGAAGATGCGCAGTTTCTGGAAGCGGTTCGCAGGACCAGGGGATGTATCAATGAACTTTTGAATTCTCTTCACAGAGAATACAGTCCGGCGACGGAATTGTCCAGTCTGTACCTGTACTGTATCCGTAGACTCGCTGTATGCGAAGCAAAATGCGACAAAGCAGCATTAGCGGATGTACGTAAGGTGATCGCACCTCTCTGTGAAGCATACAGACAGATCCAGGATCAGAATCCGTCCGGTCCTGTGATGAATAACTCTCAGACAGTATATGCGGGGCTGACCTATGGCAGGAATCAGTTAACCGAAAACATGGCTGACCAGGGCACGAATCGGGGAATGCTGGTATAGAGAATCCTCCTGTTCTCTGGGCAGGGTGGCAGCGAGATCGGTCAGATGCTGATATCTTTTTTGCAGAGCATTGATCTCGTAAATATAACTGTCGATCAGATCACTTTCCAATGCGTTATCAAAACCCGCATAGGCAATATCCAGAGCCTGGCGGGTTTTTCTTATGGACTCTTTTAAATCTAAGCGGGAGAGATCTTCTTCCACGGTTTCGGAATTCGTATTTATCTGACTAAAAAAGATTTTCATAAATTATCCGTCCTTTCTACTAACAGTATAGGAATTAAAAAGGGAAAATATACCTGCCGTGCATGAATGTGGCAGACATTTTTTCTGAAAAACAGGAATAGATTGTAGCAACAGCAGAAGTAAAGGAATGAGTTGCCATGGAATATCCGAAAATACTGTTAGGCCTGATCGGAGTGAGTGTATTGCTGCTTGTGGTAAGTTTTCTGGGTAAACGCGCAGAGTGGTTTCTGAATCTTGTATTACGAAGTGTTTTCGGTACGATTCTGATCTGTTTTATAAATTGGGGACTGGGAATGTTGGGGTTTGCCGTGACTGTGGGAATCAACGCAGCTACGGTCCTGACAGCGGGTATCTTAGGTTTTCCGGGAATCCTTGCATTGTACGGACTGGTAGTTTATCGAATGCTTTGACAGGCAAAAATCCAGTAAAATCAAGGACTTGCGCGAATGTGGCAGGAAACTTTACAAGCGTGATTGTTAAAATGTAACAAAGATTATTTTTTTACGAAAAAGCACTTGTCAGATAGAAAAACAACGACTATAATCCATCTTACAACCAATCGCGATGGTTGTAAGATATCTTATAAGATCTGCAATTCTTTTGGGATTATTTCATCCCGCATTACCACTTGTACAGTAACTGAGAGGAGAGTGAGAATGTAACGAATACCGGAACAAAATTAATATTGTGTTTTCTTTTAGGCATTGCCTGCCGCTATGATTACAAAAGCCGCAGGATCCCCAATGGATTAATTTTAGGATGCCTGCTCGCAGGGCTGGGAACGAGACTGTGGGAGCAGGGGATTTCGGGGATTGGTGGATACCTGGGGAATATTCTGTTAACGACCATGGCATTTTATCTGTTCTTTTACATCGGAGCCATGGGAGCGGGAGATGTAAAGCTTCTGGGCGCCTGTGCCGGTTTTTTCCCGGCAGGCAGAGTTCTGTATTTTCTGTTTTTCGCGCTGCTTTTCGCAGCAATTTTCGCACTGTGTAAAATGTACCGGGCACATAATCTTTGGGAGAGATTGTGCTATCTGGGAGAATATGTGTGGGATGTTGTCCGTTGTGGGCAGTGGAAAGTGTATTTTGCGGAGGATAGGGCATCGGAGGCGGCGCGAATCTGCATGGCAGGACCGATTTTATGCAGTGTGCTGCTGTACGTGGGAGGGATTTATTGATGGAACAGAAGGAACCGATTATTGTCCTGTATGACCGGGAGGAAGAATATGCGCGACTTTTTTCGGAATATTTAAAAAGACAAAAGGAACTGCCCTGGGAAATTCATACTTATACAGGAATAGAAGAACTGTTGGACAGTGAAAAGACCGGAGAGGTGACTATGCTGGTGGTGGCGGAATCTTCCTATGCGGACAGACTGGAGATGTTGCAGCCTGTCTGCCAGGCGATTCTGAACGAAAGCGGTACTCTCAGGTGGCACCAGTTTCCCAATATTAATAAATATCAGGAAGCGGAAGGGGTGTGGAAAGAACTGCTGGAACTATATGTGGAGACGGTAGGAGTACGGCTGCCGCTTTTGTGTGCGGAATATAAGACAAAGTTTATAGGGATCTATTCTCCGGTACACCGGTGCCTGCAGAGTTCTTTTGCACTGACACTTGCACAGCTGATTGCAGAAAAGCATCCTACGCTATATCTGAATTTTGAACACTATATCGGAATCATAGAGCTTCTGCCTGAGAGACAGAACAGGGACTTGGCGGACCTGCTCTATTTTCTGGCAGGAGATCCGGACAAATTTTCACTGCGGATGCAGACTGTGATTCAGAAAAAAGGAAATCTGGACTATATTCCGCCGATGCGCAACGGGCAGAATCTGCTGGAAATCACACTGGATGAATGGAGAAGTCTGTTTCAACGCATTGAAGAGCTCGGGAAATACGAATATGTGATACTGGATCTGAGCGAAAGTATACAAGGATTGTTTGAGGTGTTGCAGATCTGCACGGTGATATATACGCTGACGAAGGAAGATCCGATCTCGCAATGTAAATTGAACCAGTACGAACAGCTGCTGGCTTTATGCGAAAAGGAAACGGTAAAGGATAAGACGAGAAAATTGAGTCTGCCGTATTTTCACAGGCTTCCATCGGATCTGGAGCAATACACCAGAGGAGAGTTCGCAGAATATGTGAGGAAAGAGATAGAACTGCTGGAAAAATAAAAGGGAGAAGGATGATTATGGATTACTTGGAACAGAGAAGAAGACTACGTCAGATGGTACAGGAGAGACTGGATTACGGAAGAGATTATACGGATGAAGAGGTGGAAGACACCATTGATGAAGTACTTATGGAGCAGGACAGTCTGGAACTGTGCTCAGTAGAACTACGGAGACGCCTGCGTAAGGAATTGTTTGACTCCCTACGAAGACTGGATATTCTGCAGATTTTTGTGGAGGACAGTTCTGTTACGGAGATCATGATCAATGGGATGGAACACATTTTTGTGGAAAGGGACGGACAATTACAGGTACTGGATCGGGGATTTGATTCCATGGAAAAATTGCAGGATGTGATCCAGCAGATCGTAGCGGGATGTAACAGAGTGGTAAATGAGGCATCTCCGATCGTGGACGCCAGACTTAGCAACGGCTCCCGTGTCAATATTGTCATGAGTCCGATTGCACTGAACGGTCCGATCGTTACGATCCGGAGATTCCCGGATAAGCCCATTACCATGCAGAAGCTGATCGCTATGGATACATTATCCGTGGAAGCTGCGGAATTCTTAAAAATGTTGGTGAAAGCCGGTTATAACATTTTTGTAAGCGGAGGAACCGGCAGCGGCAAGACGACTTTCCTGAATGTATTGTCAGGTTTTATTCCGTCGGAGCAGAGGATCATTACCATTGAAGACAGTGCGGAACTGCAGCTGCAGGGGCTTCCGAATCTGGTACGCTTAGAGACCCGCAATGGCAGTGAGGATGGCTGCAGAGAAATCGGAATCCGTGAACTGATCCGGTCTTCACTGCGCATGAGACCTGACCGCATCATTGTAGGGGAGGTAAGAGGTGCGGAAGCTATCGATATGTTGCAGTGTATGAATACCGGGCATGACGGAAGCATGTCCACAGGTCATGCCAACAGTGCGGCAGACATGTTGTCCAGGCTGGAGAATATGGTACTTATGGGAATGGACCTTCCACTGCCGGCGATTCGGAACCAGATCGCTTCCGGAGTAGATATTATAGTGCATCTTGGAAGAATCCGGGATAAGAGTAGAAAAGTACTGGAAATTACCGAAGTCATCGGATGTGAAAACGGAGAGATACGATTGAACCCGTTGTACCGGTTTGAAGAACTGGGAGAGAACAGCGAGGGGAATGTGGTTGGTAAATTGCAGAAAACAGGGGGACTGCTTCATGAAGGAAAGCTCAAAGCGGCGGGATTTTCGGGCACCGTTTCATGACAAAGTACATATTATAAAACCATTGTTGCAGACGACAGTTATGATTCTCTTTTTTTCCTGGTTCTTTTATCGTTCCGTATTTGCGGTCATAGTTCTGATACTTCCGGGAATCTGGTATTTCAAAGGATGTGTCCGCAGACAGAGGAACCAAAATCAATGGGAATTGACCATACAGTTCAAGGAGTGCATCCTGGCAGTGGCCAATTCTCTGAGGGCTGGATATGCCGTGGAAAATGCATTTTTGGAAAGCAGAGAGGACATAAGGATGCTTTATGGAGAACGTTCGGTAATGTACTGTGAACTGGAATTGATACGCAGAGGCATGATATTGAACATCACATTGGAAGATCTGGTGGAAGATCTGGCAGGGCGAAGCGGCTGTGATGAGATCCGGCAATTTTCTGCGGTGCTGTCAGTAGCAAAACGTGGAGGTGGAAATATTTCACAGATCATACGGAATACCGCAACACTCATAAGCGATAAAGTTGACACGACGCAGGAAATGATGACATTACTCCGGGGAAGGCAGCTGGAACAGACTGTTATGGAGATAATGCCGTTTGTCATAGCTCTGTATATAGGAAGTACGTATCCCGGATATTTTGCACCGCTATATCACAATATGAGCGGTTATATTGTCATGACAGTATGCCTTGTTATTTATATAGGTGCTTATATGACAGGAGAGAAGATCATGGACCGTATTGCGGACAACCTTTGATGGGGAGTGGATATGGATCGTAAAAAAGGCATTTTTGGAATTTGTTATCAAATAGTGCTGAAAATCTATAAAAAACTGCATCTGTGGAAAATACCGGTTCCCGGACAAGATAGAGTAAGGGCGGATCTGAATCAGCTGTATCCCGGGGAAAATACGGAAGAACGCATAACGGAGTATTATGTAACGAAACTGACAATGTCTGTCATACTATTGATTGCCGGAATATGTGTTGCATTCCTGATAGTGGTCGCCGGCAGAGAACGTGATCCCATTGAGAACGGCCGGATGCAGCGTGAGGACTATAAGAGTGGGGAGAAGGATTATATCCTAACCGCAAAACTGGAAGACGGTGAGAAGTTTTCTTTTCCGATCAAAGTAACTCCCAGAAAATATGAGGAACAAGAGCTGCAGCAGATGGCATTGACATTCCGGGAGGAACTTTCGGAGTTAATACTGGGGGAGAATGAATCGCTTGACAGAGTGGTTACGAATCTGGAACTGGCGGAAGAATATACGGGATATCCCTTTTGGGTAGAATGGAGAAGTGATTCTCCCGATGTGGTTGACCGGGATGGAGTGGTGCACATGCGGGAAGAAGACTGCATGGTACACCTGACTGCGGAATTGCATTATGAAGAATACTGTGAGATGGCAGATGTGACCGTTACGGTAAAAACCAAAGATATTTTACAGCAAAGTGAAAAAGAGCTTATTGAGGAAATGTTACGGTCGGCACAGCTGACAGATCCGGGAAAGGAAAGTTTTCCGCTGCCGAAATCGGTGGAAGGGAAAAAGATTACCTGGGAAGTGAAAAATACGATCGGTTTTCAAGTCTTAGGAGGAGTATTGCTGACAGCGATTGCTATTTTCTTCTTCAAAGACAGAGATACGCATGAACTGGCAGAGAAAAAGAAGCAGGAAGCCAAAAGAAAGTATCCTGAGATTTTACAGAAGCTGACACTGTATATGGAAGCCGGATTGACAGTGCGGGCAGCATTTGGCAGGGTAGCAGAAGATTATGAACAGGCGCGGAACTGCGGCGCTGCAAAACAGGCGGCATATGAAGAACTTCTGATAGCTAACAGAGAACTCCGAATGGGAATATCTGAGAGTGCAGCGTATGAGAACTTCGGAAAGCGGACGGGGGTCAGAGAGTATATCCGGCTGAGTACTTTTCTTACCCAAAACGTAAAAAAGGGAAGCACGCAGCTGTTACAGCAATTACGTGAGGAAGCAAAGACAGCGGAAGAGATGCGAATGCAGAATGCCAGAAAACTCAGTGAGGAAGCAGCTACAAAATTATTACTGCCTATGATGCTGCTTCTTCTGATGGTTATGATACTGATTATGTATCCTGCATTTTCTAATGTAGGAGTCTGAAAATGAAATCACGAACAGGAGGAAAATCATGTCACATTTAAAAACAGTTCGACAATTTTTAACAGAAGAAGACGGAATGGGAACGGTAGAGGTGATTCTGATCATTGTGGTGCTGGTAGGGCTTGTGGTGATATTTAAAGAGAAGATCACGGACATCGTCAATTCTATTTTTACCAAGATTACGAATCAGACCAAGAAAATATAAGGTGCATTATTTATATGAAAGAAAACGGATATATGACGGTGTATCTTGCACTTACGCTGGGAGTACTGATCTCACTGTGCCTTGCACTGACGGAAGGCTGCAGGTACGGAGGAATCCGCCTGGAGACAGAATGCGTCATGGATATCGGAATGGACAGTCTGCTGGCAGAGTACCATCGGGAACTGTTCCGGCAGTATAACCTGTTTGCCATTGACTGCTCTTATGGGACTGCCGCCGGCACGACAAAGGCGACGGAACAGAGACTTTTGGAATATATGAATCATAATTTCTCGCTGAAAGATATATTCCTGGATAAGATTCTGTATCGTGATTTTTTTGCATTGAAGGCGGAAGAGGCAAAGATGACGAAAGCCGTCTTTCTGACGGACGCGGAAGGGGAGGTATTTCGCCGTATGGCGGTAAATGCCCTGGAGGATGATATCGGAGTCGGAATCGTGCAGCAGGTAACCGAATGGCTGCAGACCATAGAATCCGAAGGACTGCAGGAACGGAATATCGCGGAAGAGAAACAGGCAGTAGATACGCAGATCGAAGAATATGAGGGGAAGCATCTCGAAAGTCCCACAAAAGCGTTAGAGGAAAAACGGAGTGGCGGATTGCTCTCACTGGTTCTGCCGGAAGAAGATATTTCCGACCGGCAGATGGAAGAAGGAACCCTGATCGCGGCGAGGATAAAGGAAAATGCGGTCAACCATGGAAATATCGACATATCACAGTTGGAAGGGTGGGATGAGACAACACAGAGAATCCTATTTCATGAATATCTGTTGCGCTATATGGGAAGATACAGCGCGGAAAAAGAAGAAAATCCACTCTGGTACGAAATCGAATACATAATCGGTGGAGAACTGAGCGACCGGGCAAATCTGCGCTTTGTGGTAAATCGTCTGTTCGTTGTCAGAGAAGCGGCAAATGCAGTGTATCTGTTTGGCAGCGAGGAAAATTATGCAATTGCAAAGGCATTAGGCGAGGCGATTGCGGCAGCTCTGATGGTTCCCGAAATTGGAGAATTATTTACGGCATCGCTGGTCCTTGGCTGGGCATTTGCGGAGAGCGTATATGATGTGAAGACACTGCTTTCGGGAGGGAGAATTCCCTTATTGAAAAATGACAGCAGCTGGCATTATGGATTGCAGGGAATTTTGCAGGGGGATCTGGTGGAGACATCCGATTCTGAAGAAGCAGGTAAGACAGAAGGAATGAGTTATGAGGATTATCTGAGGGTGTTTCTTTTTCTTACCGATTCCCGGGAGGTGACATTCCGCGCGATGAATGTGGTCGAGCAGAATATACGGAATACAGCGGGAAACAGTGCGTTTCGACTGGATGCGTGTCTTACGGAGATAGAGATGAATGTGGAAGTACAAAGCCGCTACGGTTATGAAGTGGAAATCAGACGCAGAAAATCCTACACGGAATCGTTGGAAACAGAAGCCTCTGCGGCACAAAGTAGCCCTTATCGCTGAATCAAATTTGAAAATTGATTTGCCATTCCTCCGACGGAAGGAATGGTATGCGGAATGTAGATTAATATGTAGAAGAAGGGAGGTGGGTAGTGATGTCCTCTTTATGGAAACGATGGCAGACAACCGTTAATAAAAAATACATGAGACCTTCTCCGAAAATAAGAAAGAAAATAAGAAAAGTTCTTAACCCATGTAAAAACATTCTCCCCGTAGTTTTTTCCTATGTCACCGACTACATAAAGAGGATATCACTACCCACCTTACGACACTGCTGTGTGGAAGGCAGCATGACGATAGAGACAGCACTGGTGCTACCTTTATTCTGCCTTTTTCTGATGACTATGGGAAGCGCCATGGAAATGATACGACTGCATAATAATCTGGAGGTAGCATTGTGGGACGCCGGACGAAAAATCAGCATTTATGGTTCTCTGCCTGCTGACCGGGAGGATAGCGAGAATCGGTCAGAAGCAGTGGCAATAGCCTATACCTTGATAAAGGCACAGATTGAAGAACAACTGGGTAGGGAATATCTGGAAGATGCGCCTTTGGATGGAGGGAGTGACGGTCTGCAATTCCTGGAGAGCACTATGGATGGGGATATTTATGAGATTAATATGACATACAGAGTTCGTCCGCCATTCTCTTTTCCGGGATGGAGAGGATTCCGGATGGCAAACCGGTACTATGGGCACAGATGGAGCGGCTACCGTATCCCGGGAACGGAAGAGGAGAGAGACTATGTGTATGTTACGGAGGACCCGGAAGTATATCATACCAATGAAGCGTGTACTCATATCCGCCTGTCTGTGGAGCCGATGGAGGGCAGCAGGATACCGCAGGAGTACAGACCCTGCGCGAAATGTATGGATGGAGTGGATGGTTTATCCGGGATACAGGGGAATCGCATTTATTTTGTTCCTGAGAGTGGTGACTGTTATCATAGCTATCGCGACTGCCCGGGGATAAAAAGAACTGTGCATAAAATTCCGGCAGAGGATGCTATAAATTACGAAGAATGCAGCAGATGCAGGGAATATGAAGGAAAGACAGGTAATATGTAAAATATGGCATGGATGGAAAAGATGGTATGGTGTGGATATCTGGGATGGTTAAGCCTGTGTGATATCCGAAAAAGGGCAATTCCTCTGTGGATGTTGTCAGCCGGGGGATTACCGGTGCTTTTGGGATTGCTGCGAAACGGATGGAATGTCAGTGTTATCACGGCGTTGCTTCCGGGTGCGTTAATACTTTTATTGTCTGTACTGACAGATACGGTTGGCAAGGCGGACGGCATTATTTTGATGCTGCTGGGCAGTGCTTGCACGGATGGAAGGATATGGCTTCTGCTTTGCCTGAGCCTTATTTATATTTTTTTGTATTCTATGATTCTTTATATATCTACAAAAGATCCGAAAAGACGTATTCCATATATTCCATTTTTGCTGATAGCGTATATAACGACATGGATCATATAGAGAGGGAGTGGAAGTGATATGATATACCAAAAGTGCAAGAAAATGACCGATGGAATGGCAGGAGCTTTTTTTACCGTAGAAGCAGCAATTCTATATCCGTTGGTACTGGCGGTTATAGTATTAATGGTATATTTGCTGTTTTTTCAATATGATCGTTGCTTGTTGGATCAGGATATCGGAAAGGCAGCAGTTCAGAATGCGGGGAAATGGACACTGACCAAGTCCGGGCTGGATAAATACATGAAAAAAGAGACTATGTTTTTTGATGAAGAGAAATACATCGCATGGGAAGGAGAAGCGGCACGATGGATATTGGAGAAAAACGATATTGTTGTGGAGAAAGCGGGCAGGCTGAAATATCCTTTTTCGGGACTGGGTACCAACGAGAAAAACTGGAGTGCCAAGGCTTCTTTCCGGGTGGATCGAAGTTCTCCGATATTCTATCTGAGAAGGATTGCTACGCCGGAAAATAAGACAAAAGAAAATGCAGAAGAAAATACAGAAGAAAATACAGAAGAGAATGCGGATTAACGGAAAGCGGGAAGGAAAAAATTATGTTAAATACAGAATATATCAGAAGCTTAAACGCAAACTACGAGCGGTTATTGCTGGGGGAAAAACCGGAAGAAAAAAGGTACCAGTATTGCATGATCAGTCGGGGAGGCATCAGAGGATTATTGCCCTGCAGTCTGAGATATATCGATGGTAATGCTTATCTGTATTACGATATTACATCACGACAGAATATAGCACAGCTATTTGATAAAAAGGTTATAACGAGGCAATGGTTGACAGATTTTCTGTGGAGCATGCGCAGAGTCCGCATGGAAATGTCCAGATTCCTTTTGGAGGAAGGGAACATTGTGTGGTTCCCTGGGCATATTTATCAGGATCTGGAGAAGAATGATTTTCACTTTATTTACATCCCGTATTGCAGCGAAGATACAGGATTTCAGGATCTGATGGAATATCTGATAGAACATGTTGATTATCAGGATGAAGAGATGGCGGAATATCTGTACAAAGCGTATGAGCAATATGAGACTGCGGGGGAGGTATACCTGCAGAGTAAGTTTTTTGAGGATGCGGAACGGCTTAGAGTGCCGCAGAAACCAGTGGTTCCGGAGCCTAAGGATACAACGGACAGACAATTGCCCTCCGAACAAAATAGGGAGCAACAGGAGAGGGAACTGCCGGAGGAAAAAGTAACAAAAGAAGATCGTAGGCGGGAAGAGAACGGGCATGCTACGGAGAAAAAGGGACTGTTTACATTGTGGGACAATCGCAGGAAAAAGGAAAAGCAGGAAAGAGAAAACTATAGTAGAAATCTTCAACTTACAATGAACGGATATGCCGTGGCGGAAGAGACTGTCTATGAAGAGGATGATATGGGGAAAACGGTATATATGGAAGAGCAGCTGGAGACCAGAGAGACTCGTCACAGATTAATGACAGAAGAAGGAAAACTGTTGGTATCGTTGGAGCAGGATACTTATACAATAGGTAAGAAGAGAGGGGAGGCAGATCTGGTGCTGGAGGAGCCGTCCGTAAGCAGACTTCATGCGCGTATTGTAAAGGAATCGGATGGGTATTATCTGGAAGATATGAATTCTACTAACGGGACTCTGAAAAACGGGCTTCGATTGCAACCATATGAGAAGAGGAAGCTTGAGGAGGGAGATGAGATCACTTTTGGGAAAAGAATATTGATATATCGATAAATACCGGACCAAAGTCCTTTTGGTTGACGTGACAATGCAAACAGTGGTACATTTTAAATATTGATAGAGACAGAAAATATCCCGGGAGGAATATCGTAATGAAAAGAAGGCAGGAACTGCCGATTGTCAGCGGAATACTCGTGGCGGTCAATGTTATTGTATATCTGATATGTACTTTTACGGGCAATCTGTTATATAATATAGGCGAACTGGATGCTGCGGCTGTGCTGCTTCGCGGAGAGTACGGGAGAATCATTTATTCCATGTTTTTGCATGCCGGAATAGATCATCTTTTTAATAACATGGTAATACTGTTTTTCCTGGGTGCAATGATAGAAAAAGTGATAGGACATATCCAACTTCTGCTGATATATCTGTTGTCGGGAATCGGTGCGAATATCTGTTCACTGCTGTATAAAGTGATGACTATGGACAGTATGGCTTCCGTGGGAGCAAGCGGTGCAATCTTTGGATTGGATGGTGTGCTTTTGGCATGGATCTTGCTTGACAGACAAGCTATGCCGGATGTTACTCCGAGACGTGTACTTCTCATGATTGTGTTATCTCTGTATAGCGGATTTACAGCACATAATATAGATAACGCAGCCCATGTGGGAGGACTTTTGACCGGATTTGCGGCGGGAGCTCTTCTCTGTGCACTGCAAAGACGAAAAAGAAATCGAGAGGTGTAGACTTGAATATCAATATTTATTACGGAGGCCGGGGAATCATTGATGATCCTACGATCTATGTTATTAACAAGATGCAGGAGGTTCTGGAGGAACTGCGTGTTCATGTAGAGAGATATAACCTCTATGATGGCAAGACGAATATTACCACTCTGCCGCAGACATTAAAAGAAGCAGATGGCATTATTCTGGCGACTACCGTGGAATGGTATGGTATCGGCGGATATATGCAGCAGTTTTTGGATGCCTGCTGGCTGTATGGTGACAAAGAAGCAATCTCAGGCATCTATATGTGCCCGGTAGTAATGTCCACTACCTATGGAGAGCGGGAAGGCAAGCTGAATCTTGCTACCGCCTGGGAGATCCTGGGGGGATTGCCTTGCAGCGGAATCTGTGGATACATAGAAAATACAGTGTCTCTGGAAATGAATGAACAGTATGTTCAGATCATTGAGAAAAAAGCGGAGAATATGTACCGCACGATCAATCAGAGGATTGCAAGTTTCCCAGCAAGCAACAAAGTCATGCGGCAAAAGATCACCATTCCGAAATCCATCAATCTTACACCGCAGGAGACGGAGCAGCTGTCAGAGTATGTGTCGGATGACAGTTATGTTCAGAGGCAGAAGGAAGATATTCAGGAGCTGACCAGTATGTTCCGCGGAATGTTAGATAACAGCGGAGCAGACAGTGAAGAGGAATATGTTTCTGAATTTAAGAAAGTTTTTGTTCCACAGCCGGGATTTGAAGCAGCGTATTCTATTAATATAGAAGAAAAAAAGAAGTCTATGTGGATCACGGTAAAAGGTCCTATTATGGAGTGTGGTTATGGAGAGACATCGACCCCTGATGTGGAAATGTCGTTGCCACGTGCTGCAATGGAAGACATTATCAATGGAAGAATGACTTTCCAGAGAGCTTTTATGTCTGGAGTTATGCAACGAATGAAGGGAGACTTCCGAATCTTAAGAACTTTGGATCAAATGTTTCCTTTTGAAGAAAAAGACAGATAAACAGATAGGAGCGTAGGACTGAAAATGAAAAAAGACGATTGTATTTTCTGCAAAATCGCAAATGGAGAAATTCCTTCCAAAACTTTATATGAGGATGAGGATTTCCGTGTGATACTGGATCTGGGACCGGCTACCAGAGGACATGCTTTGATTCTCCCTAAGGAACATGCGGATAATTTGTATGAACTGCCGGAGGATACTGCGGCAAAGACATTTGTGCTGGCAAAAAAGATGGCAACGAAAATGGCGGAGAAGTTACAGTGCGATGGATTAAACATTGTACAGAATAACGGTGAGGCAGCAGGACAGACAGTAAAACATTTTCATATGCATCTGATTCCACGCTATGAGAATGACGGACAGCATATTTTGTGGAACCCGGGAGAGAGCACACCGGAAGAACTGGAAGAGATTCGCAAAACCATTACAGAATAGCAGGGAGAAACTATGAGGACGGTAGATGTAAACGTACTGACGCAGAATATCAGGGAAATGTGCATAGAGGCAAATCATTTCCTGTCACCGGATATGAAGAAGGCATTCGCAATGGCAAAGCAGCAGGAGAAGGCTCCGCTAGGCAGGCAGATCCTGTTGCAACTGCAGCAGAATATGGAAATTGCCGCACAGGATATGATTCCAATCTGTCAGGATACCGGGATGGCGGTGGTATTTTTGGAAGTAGGACAGGATGTACACCTAGTGGGAGGTAATGTGGAAGATGCCGTCAACGAAGGGGTCAGACAGGGATATGTGGATGGTTATCTGCGCAAATCTGTGGTGAAGGATCCTATCTACCGGGAGAATACGAAGGATAACACGCCAGCGATCATTCATTACAGTATTGTTCCGGGAGACCGTGTGAAGATCACTGTGGCACCGAAAGGCTTTGGAAGCGAGAACATGAGCAGGGTCTTTATGCTCAAGCCGGCAGATGGTATAGAAGGTGTGAAAAATGCGATTTTAACAGCAGTAAAAGATGCAGGACCGAATGCATGTCCTCCGATGGTAGTCGGAGTGGGTATCGGTGGTACTTTTGAAAAGTGTGCACTTATGGCGAAGAAGGCATTGACAAGATCTGTGGATGAACATTCGGAGATTCCTTATGTCAGAGAGCTGGAAGAAAAATTGCTGCAGAAAATTAACAAATCGGGTATCGGACCGGGGGGGCTGGGTGGTTCCACTACTGCTGTGGCAGTAAACATCAATACTTATCCCACACATATAGCTGGATTACCGGTAGCGGTTAATATCTGTTGCCATGTGAACCGGCATGCAGTCAGAGAAATCTGAGGATAGTGTTTAGAAATGGAGTATGAAAAGCATGGATAAATATATAAAGGTACCTCTCAGTGACGAAGATGCCCGTTCTCTGAAAGCGGGAGATTATGTGTATCTGACGGGAACTATATACACTGCCCGGGATGCGGCGCACAAGAGAATGCAGGAAGCCCTGGAGCAGGGAGAAACATTGCCGATGGAGATGAAGAATAATGTAATCTACTATATGGGACCGTCACCGGCGAGAGAAGGAAGACCGATCGGCTCTGCAGGACCTACCACAGCCAGCCGTATGGATAAGTATGCACCGAACCTGTTAGACCTCGGTCTGAAAGGAATGATCGGGAAAGGGAAAAGATCCCAGGCAGTAATAGATGCGATTGTACGTAACGGTGCAGTATATTTTGCCGCGGTCGGAGGAGCAGGAGCTCTTTTATCCCGGGCAATTACCTCTTCTGAAGTGATCGCCTACGGGGATCTCGGAACAGAGGCAATCCGTAAGCTGACGGTTAAGGATTTTCCTGCCATTGTTGTAATCGATGCAGAAGGAAATAATCTGTATGAGACAGCGGTAAAAGAATATAACGAAGAGTAGACTGGGGCAGATTATGTATAGAATCATACTCATGGTGGTAAGACTGTTCTATAAGGTACCGTATTATTTGATCAGAATATGGTGGCTAGGAACCAGGAAGAATTTTGACCTGGAGAAAAATTACACATTTATCAAGAAGGTAACAAAAGCGGCAAACCGTGCCGGAAGAGTAACGGTAGAGAGCTATGGAGTGGAAAATATTCCGAAAGAAAACGGATTTATTTTCTTCCCGAATCATCAGGGCATGTTTGATGCACTTGTATTTCTGGAATCCTGCCCGGTTCCGTTCTCTGTTGTTTATAAGAAGGAAGTCAGCAATGTAATATTGCTGAAACAGGTATTTAAAGCATTGCATGCCATAGCAATAGACAGAGAGGATATTAAGCAGTCACTTCGGGTGATCAATCAGATGACGGTTGAGGTGAAACAGGGAAGAAACTTCCTGATCTTCCCGGAGGGTACCAGAAGCCGTATGGGGAATCAACTGCTTCCGTTTAAGGGAGGAACCTTTAAGAGTGCAGTCAGAGCGAAATGCCCTATTGTGCCATGCGCTCTCATTGACTCCTATAAACCGTTTGATGAAAAGTCCATAGCTCCGGTAACGGTAAAATTGATTTATTTGCCGCCGATCTGTTATGAGGAGTATAAACAAATGAAGACTCCGGAGATTGCTGACCTTGTAAAAATGAGGATCGAAGAAGCAATTAGACAATATTCATAAACAATATCTACAATTAATAAAAAAGCGATTGACAAATGCAGACAGCTTATGTATAATAATTTTTGCGTCACGAAATGATGCGAACAACATATTTGGTAGAGACGATATTCAGGTTATGGAGAAATACTCAAGAGGCTGAAGAGGCGCCCCTGCTAAGGGTGTAGGTCGGGCAACCGGCGCGAGGGTTCAAATCCCTCTTTCTCCGTTTACTACCAATAGGAAGTAAGAGAAGAATCTTAAGTAATTGAGATTTCTTTTTTTACGCCTTTTCCATCATTGTAAATGCTTTGAAAAATAAATGTAAAAAGTTGTTGACAAAGCACAGGACAATGTGGTAGTATGAAAATCCACCGCGAAAACGAAGGTTTTCCGGTTGGAAAAAGGTTTAAAAAAATCGAAAAAAGTTGTTGACAAACGAAAGCGGTCGTGATAAGATATCAGAGTTGCCGCTGAGAACAACAGCAACGAAAGAAACACTGATCTTTGACAAATAAACAGTAATGCAACCCTGAAAATTCCAAGATTTTCAGAGAAATTCAAGAACAAGCAGATCGATTGAAAGATCGAGAAGCTACCCGAATTAACAGTAAACAATGCCAGATAAAACTGGCAGGACACAAACACCATTTTAACATGAGAGTTTGATCCTGGCTCAGGATGAACGCTGGCGGCGTGCCTAACACATGCAAGTCGAACGGACTTACATTGAAGCCTAGCGATATGTAAGTTAGTGGCGGACGGGTGAGTAACGCGTGGGTAACCTGCCTTGTACTGGGGGACAACAGTTGGAAACGACTGCTAATACCGCATAAGCGCACAGCTTCGCATGAAGCAGTGTGAAAAACTCCGGTGGTACAAGATGGACCCGCGTCTGATTAGCTAGTTGGTGAGGTAACGGCCCACCAAGGCGACGATCAGTAGCCGGCCTGAGAGGGTGAACGGCCACATTGGGACTGAGACACGGCCCAAACTCCTACGGGAGGCAGCAGTGGGGAATATTGCACAATGGGGGAAACCCTGATGCAGCGACGCCGCGTGAGTGATGAAGTATTTCGGTATGTAAAACTCTATCAGCAGGGAAGATAATGACGGTACCTGACTAAGAAGCACCGGCTAAATACGTGCCAGCAGCCGCGGTAATACGTATGGTGCAAGCGTTATCCGGATTTACTGGGTGTAAAGGGAGCGCAGGCGGAAGGCTAAGTCTGATGTGAAAGCCCGGGTAAATCTTACCTGAATGCTGCCGGAAAAAATCCGGTTATTTGTCATGTTTGCAGTGGTGGCGGCGACTTCCTGATGGCAATCAACATCAAAGATCAGTTTGCAGCTCACGGAAGTGTAACTGTAGATATTTCAGGGTACGCAGCCAGTGCTGCTACTTTAATAGGCCTGGGTGCAAAACATACCCGTATCAGCAATTCATCTTTCTATCTTATACATAAAGTCATGTCCTGGGTGGATGCCTGGGGAGGCATGAATGAAGATCAGATATCCGATCTGATTACTCACCTGGAAAAAGTTAAAGATGAAAATGAGAAAATGACTCTGGTAGCTGCAAAAGCATATGCAGACAGATCCGGAAAGCCGGTTCTGGAAATTCTGAACCTGATGAAAGAAGAAAAATGGCTGACAGCCGATGAAGCAAAAGAATGGGGCTTCGTTGACGAAGTATATAACACTACAACCACAAAAATCAATCTGGCAAAAGTCTCTGAAAAGTTCAACATGATGGGGCTTCCCAAACTTCCGGATTCTTCCGCATCTGACGACGACTCACTCGTTGGTAAAGTTGTTTCCGGAATCCGCGAATTCTTCAGCAAAGAAAATACTCTGATTTTTACACAATCCAAAATAGACCAAAAACCAATGAAACAATTCACCCTACTCAATTCGATTCTGGCTGTCACATCTCTGGAAAGCCAGGACGGGAAAGGCGCATATCTGAATGAGGCACAACTTCAAGCCTTCGAAGATGCTATTTCCGGAAAGGACAACCGGATCACTGAACTCACTCAGCATGAAACAAACTACAACAATGCAGTCGATAAACTGAACGCCCTGCATCCGGATGTTGCTTCAGCAAAAGACCTGGCAGAAAAAGTAAATGTTTTATCCCGGAAACTGGCAGAAAAACCGGGTGTTCCGGCTTCCGGACAGTCTGAAAATCCTCAGAATCAAAACGACGGGGTTGACTGGGATAAAATGATGTCCCTCGAACACATGAAAGATTAACCTTTAAACATCAATAACACAATGAATGTATCTGAAATTATCACCGCTTTCGGTGCCTATTATCTGAACTCAGGTCAGAACATGAACAACATCCTCCGGATGCTGACCCAGGGTGCTGTTACTCCCTCCTTTATGACTCCGATAAAAACGGAAGAGACGATTTACCGGATGTCTTCCGTCACTGTCGGGAGTCTTGTACAATCTTTCCAGAAAGACTGGACTCCTTCCGATCCGGGAATATTCGTTCCGAACGAAATCCGGAAACGTCACATGAAAATAGATATCGATATTTTTCCGGACGATATCGAAGACACCTGGTTGGGTTTTCTGGCTTCAAACAATTTGTCCAAAAAGGACTGGCCGCTTATCCGTTACATGATCGAGAAAGTATATATTCCGAAAATTCATGAGGATCTGGAGATGAAAGCCTACTACACCGGCAAGTACAAAGCTCCTACTGCCAAAACAGCCAACAAACCGGAAGATGTTATGGACGGTCTGAAAAGCTGTATACAGAAAGGAGTAGATGCCGATAAATCACACGTTCTTACCGATATCGGTGCGTTATCAAAAACAACTGTCTTCGACCAGGTAGAAGCTGCTATCGATCAGATTTCGGACGTTTACCAAGGTACAGAGATGCTTGTTTGTATGGCTCCGGTTTTTGCACGTGCATATCTGCGCGACAAACGCTCACAGGGATTCTACGACATCACCTCTGCTAAGCAGATCGATCTCGGTATTGATTTTTCACCCAGTCGCGTATGTCCGCTCCCGTCCATGGGATCATGCACAGACTTGTTCATCACCCCAAAGGCAAATCTTTTGCACATTACTGACAAAACAATGAACAAAGAAACCTTCAAAATCGAGGAGAGCAAACGTACCGTATCCCTTCTGACCGACTGGCAGGAAGGTGTTGGAATCGCTCTGGACGAACTTGTTTGGACGAACATTACAAAGACTCCCGGCGAAGGAGCATAATTTGTCATTCTTTAACCATAGCCTCGGGCTAATAAACTATATAAAAATGGCTGTAGATTTTACTGATATTGATAAAAATCTCCCGGATGGTCAGAATATGGGCGGTATTCCGCAGTTGGTATATTTCGCTTTACAAAGTGACGTACTATCCTGGCCGACATGCGCCTTTTTCAAGTCCAGTGGACAAACATATTTCGCATTACGAATATCCTTGCCTAAATTTTTCAACATATCA
>ENA-USUK01000346-USUK01000346.1-human-gut-metagenome-genome-assembly--contig:-NODE-346-length-36976-cov-11.504431_pt1 | contig 36976 bp, 18 predicted proteins | sample MGYA00250062_ERZ773400 | MGnify/ENA primary metagenome ERZ773400 (study PRJEB29103, sample SAMN06111961) | human gut metagenome | biome: human gut; feature: ankylosing spondylitis patient; material... | reverse complement strand
TTTTTTTTCAAGCAGAAGACGGCATACGAGATTGGTCAGTGACTGGAGTTCAGACGTGTGCTCTTCCGATCTGGGCAGTTTCTTCTATCAGGCTCCCTTGTATTCCAGTCTTGGAGTCTGCCTGATAAATTTCAAAACTCATGATTTCTCCCTGTACTTTGACGGTTGCCGTGTATTCTGCAACTCCTTTCTCTAATGATACTCTATTGTTTTGATCGACACCTGTAAATTCAATCTTGACAGGTGCTTCATAATCAACTTCATATTTATCTGCACAACCGAATAATCCAAATAAACTGATTGACAGAATTAATGCAATTATACTATTTGTTTTCATGACTTTATTTTTTTAAGTAAACATTCTATTTAGATTAGTATCCTGGATTCTGATAGATATTCGGGCAGTTATTAACTTCACTCTGTGGTATTGGGGCCAAGTTCATACGCTCGTTATAATTTCGTGTATCTAAAGTTACCCGCTGATATCCACCGTTAATTTTCTTTATTCCGACAGCCGGTAATCTCATAACATCTTTTGCTATCAGCCATCTTCTTATATCAAAGAATCGATGATCTTCAAAACAAAGCTCTACACGGCGTTCTTTGCGTATGCGTTCCCGAAGGGTCGCCTGATTATAATCAGTGGCCAGTAAGTCTGTCGTGATACCGGCACGGCGGCGTATCCTGTTAAGCTGGGCTATTGCTTTTTCTCTGGCTGTATTTGTGTCTTCGGCCTCATTCTCGGCTTCTGCATAATCGAGCAGGATTTCTGCATATCTCATCATTGGAAAGTCCATGTAAGTGGTACCACCTTTTCGATGATCGATACGGTCATCCAGGAACTTTGTCAGGAAGTATCCGCTTCCCCATCTATATGATTTTGACAGGTCTATTGTAGCTGGCTTACCGTTGACTAAAGGCCAGGTAGCACCATCACATAGAATACTCTGTGCCAAACGGGGATCCCTGTTAGCATAAGGAGAATTTTCATTGTAACCGGAGTTCGGGTTAATAATAGCTTTCGTATTTGATTCATAACCGAGGATGGGTTGTGAACCGTCAAGCATATCATAGCAATCTACCAGCCATTGATTGGGACAAGTCACTAACTCTTTGTTTACGTTCCAAGGGTCAAAAGCAGGCATTGTTCCGTAGAGGTCGTTTGTTGGTGCACGAAGAAATGCCATAATCGTTTCACCATTGGTACGGGTATTAAATAATCGCGTGTAGCTTTTTTCCGGAGTAGTTGGATCTTCATATAAACGATAAAAGTCTCCTCCATCAGCATATTCAATCATATCATAAGCTGCATCTGCTGCTTCCTTCCAAGTTACTCCGGAAGCTTTATGCAAGGGACTTGCTGCATAAAGCAACGTACGTGCCAAGTATCCTAAAGCCGCTCCTCGGGTCGCTCTGCCGTAATCTGGTGCATCGTATTTATCGGGTAATACTCCCGGTTCTGAAAGTTCTTTGAATTCATTAGCAATCCAACGGACTGTAGTTTCTAACGATTCACGCTTGATCTCATCATAAAGCAATGGGTCGAGTTCTTTGTCTCCGATTACTAATGCTCCATAAAAGCGAAATAGTTCATGATGATACAGTGCACGTAAAAAACGTACTTGGTTTTTCAGGGCTATTTTTTCTGAATCTTCCAGTGGTGAACGGTCTACGTTATTTAGAAATGTGTTTGCAGAGCGGATAGCTTTATAGTAGAATGTCCATGGATGGGCATCGCCAATCAAACCTTTGGAAGCATCAATTCCCCCTTTTATAAATTTTTCAAGTTCGGATATGACTGCACCTCCGGCACGGGTTGTATTTCCGGCTCCATCGTCCGTTGCATTGTCAAGCATACAAGGCGACTTTCCTATATTTCCTAAGAATCCGAAGCTTCCCTGCCGATCTCTTCCCATGCGCATACGTGCATACAAGTCGTATGCAACTTTGCGGGTCAATGTAATGTCCGAATAAACCTTCTCTGTATCTGTAAGATCCAGCTCGGTTTCTTTCATCAGGCTATCTGCACTACAACTGGTAAGCAGGATAGCCGTTATAAAGGATATAAATAGTTTTCTCATAAATTACTTGTTTCAAACATTAGAAATTCAGGTTGATACCAAAATTTATTACTTTTTGTTGTGGATAGAATTGCCCGTTACTATTGTTCGGTGATTCAGGGTCTACCTTCTTTACATTATCCCATGTAAGGAGATTATAGGCATTAGTATATACTCTGAGTGAACGTATTCCGATTTTTTTCAAAAGTTTGCGGGGAATAGTGTAACCTAACTGAATATTTTTCAAACGCAAGTATTTGGAGTCTTTCAACCAATAATCCGATTTATAATAATTGGGATGTGTGGCAGTGGCTGCTTTGGTGAAACGTGGATATGTCGCAGTTGCAGCTGTTTCCGGTGTCCATCTTCCGATATGCTCTTCGTAATAGTTACCCCAAGAATTATCCCATGCGATATCTCCTTGCAGATAAATGGATGAACGGGTAGCACCCTGAAGTAATACACTGAAATCAAATCCTTTCCAGTTCAAACCGGCGGTAAGGGAAAAAGTCATCTCGGGCACCGGATTATAGCCGATAGGAGCCTGATCGTTGGAGTCAATCACTCCATCATGATTCAAATCCTTATACTTAATATCCCCTGGTCGGCTTACTTGTCCGAATTGAACGGGGGAACTTGCTACATCTTCATAAGAACTAAAGAATCCGTCGGAAATATAGCCGATGAACTGTCCGATAGGATTGCCGGTCTGTGACATATAGGAATAGGGTTTCACTGACTCACTTTTCTCCACAATCTTATTATGGGCATATCCGTAAATCGCTTTTACGGAATATCCAAAATCTCCTTTTTGATCTTGATAGCCTATTTCCAGATCGTATCCTTGATTTGTTACGACACCATAGTTTATAGGAGCCAGTCCGTTTGAACCGGCTGCTTGAGAATATCTTTCCGGCTCACATAGGATGTTACTACGACGTTCTTTAAAAAAGTCGATATTGGCGGATATTTTGTCTTTCAACCATTTTGTCTCAATTCCTAAGTTGTATTTCCGTGCAATTTCCCAAGTGATATTTTCATTGGCACTTTTTCCTTGAATCAGACCTGTAATTGCAGGATTCTGAGTTTCTCCAAAAGTATAACCTAGTCCATTATCATATCCTGAACGATAGTAGTAAGAGAAACTTCCCAGCTTGTCATTTCCAACTTCACCATAAGAGAAGCGTAGTTTTGTAAAACTTAAGATTGGGTTTTCTTTAAAGAAAGGTTCATTAGTGAGTACCCATCCCATTGATGCAGCAGGGAAAAGCTGATAGCGGTGTCCTTCTGCAAAACGGTTTGAACCGTTATAGCCGGCGTTGATTTCGAATAGATAACGATTCTCATAATCATAGTTAACACGTCCTACTAAAGCCTGATAGATATGGGGCACGTAAGAATAACGTCCACCGGGAGTGGAGGTGTAACTCATATTGTAAAGAACTAATCCGGATATGTTATGTCCTGAGAAGGATTGTTTATAACGAACTGCTGCTTCAGCATATTTGCGATGTGTAGCTGCTGTTTTATTAGTGGCTTTTGTAGGCAGCACCATTTCAAGTCCCTGTTTATAAGTTTCGGCTATCGGGTTATATTGATAAATGTTTGGACGTTGTTGTATGCTGCGGTTATTGTTCCAGCCGGCATCATAAGAGAACTTTCCATCGATGCTTAATCCTTTCAATAGTTTTCTTAGGTTATATTTGAAAACGAAATCTGTCTCGAGTTTATTGCTAAAATTGAGGAAAAATCCTGAATAGCATAATGTTACGAGTGGATTCTGTCTCCATATACCATCGGCAGCGGCATAAGTACCGTTTGCATTCAAGATTGGGAAAGCTTGGGGAGAATTACGGTAGAACATACCAAATAGTCGTAGTGCTTCATCTCCGTTGGCATCATAACCGTATGGGCGGTTCTGACTCCCGAAACGATAAGCAAGATTCACGGATACTTTGAAATCTTCAGTCAGGTTGATATCAATATTCGAACGGGTAGTGAGCCTGTTGTACCTATATTCTGAATCATACCCTTCTTTGTATAAGCCTTTAGCTACATCGGGCGAGGCTGCTAAAAGAGCTTGTATCGTTTCATGTTCTTTAATTTTGTCTACATCTGTCTCAAACATACCAGTCTGCGTGAAATATCCCACAGAGACAAAGTAACGTACTGTCTTGTTTCCACCGGATAAGTTGACGTTGTATTTTTGTTGGAAACCGTTCTTCGTAAACATATCTACAAAGTCGTTGTCCGGGTGTGTAAACGGACTTTTCTGGGTACGATAGAGATAGTTATCATACTCTGACAGGAAAATTCCACGGGTATTGCCGGTATCAGATGGGTCAAAGCCATCATTGATGGCACCCTCACGCATGAATCTTGAAACGGACTCTGCATTTTGTGTTTGGGATATACGATTGAAGGAAGTAATACCGAATTCAGATGAGAAGGATATTCGAGTCTCTCCCTCACGACCTCTCCGGGTAGTTACCAATATTACACCATTTGCTCCTCGTACACCGTATACGGCTGTTGCAGAAGCATCCTTTAACACGGAGATAGTTTCTATATCATCAGGGTCGATTTGTGCCATAGGCCGTTCTACCCCGTCAATCAGTACTAAAGGGCTAGAATCGTTCAATGAAGCGCGACCACGAATAAACATTGTAGCCTGATCACCGCCGGGACGTCCGCTCTCTTGCCGGGTTACCAGTCCTGGGATGCGGCCACCTAAAGCGTTTGTGACACTTGATACAGGCATGCTTTTCAAGTCTTCAGTTCCGACATTAGAAATTGAACCGGTCAGAGATACTTTTTTCTGTGTTCCATATCCCACCACAACAACTTCATCTAATTGTGCAATGTCTTCTTCCAAGGTGACATTGATAAAAGGATGATTCTTTTTTATGGCAATAGATTGTTCTATAAAGCCGATCATTGAGATAAGAAGTGTTTGCTCTGCTTCGTTGGACAATGTAAGAGTAAATTTTCCATCCAAACCAGTCACTATTCCATTATTAGTCCCTTTCTGAAGGACAGTAGCGCCAATCATCTCCATTCCTTGGGCATCTTTAACAATTCCGCTAACTTTGGTTTGTGCACAGACATGCCAGATGGAGCTGGTTAAGCATATGAATAATATTATTATCTTTTTCATGTTTTCTATCTATTAAATAGTTTTGATGCCCGTTACCAACCTGGATTCTGTTGGATGGAAGGGCTTTCCTTGATTACTTTCAGAGGAATAGGATGATAATACATGTAATCTTTAAAATTGCGTGCTTCATCTACTGTAATGCGTGTATAATGAAGCCCAGAAGCATTTTCTTCTACTTTCATTCCGATAATAGGTTCTCTAAGTTGATTGCCATCCATCCAACGTCGCAAATCGAAGTAACGATGTTCTTCAAAACAGAGTTCGATACGGCGTTCTTGTTTCACTTTTTCCATAAAGTTGTTATCTGTCACCCCATTAAGAAATTTATCATTTGTTCCGAATCCTGCTCTGGTACGTATTTTTTGTACGGCTTCTATTGCTGTCAAACCATAGCCTTCTGGATCCGCACTCATGCCGTAAGCGTGATGCATGGCTTCTGCGTAGGAAAGTAGGATATCAGATAAGCGAATCATCGGGAATAAGTGGAAAACGGTACCCACATTGGCCTGTCCGAAGTTCAGTGTTTTGTCCAGGAATTTAGCTAAATAATATCCTGTATTGGTCGAACGGTTCTTTACTTGGTTGAGTCCGTCTATGGTTGTGTTATCGCTAATTCGCGTATAAATGGTATTCTTTCCATAAACCGAACCGTCATATCCGATAATTGCTGTCAAACGCGGGTCTCTGTTAGTATACATGCTTGCACCGTCAGAAGAATGGGTATAATCGCTTCCATCTTTCATGGTAAATGCATCGATCAATTGCTGTGAAGGTACTGTACCTCCTCCCTGATCTTTTGAGATTGTAGGGGGATAATGTCTGTTTTCCAGAGCATTGTCCTTAGCAGCCGTATAGAATAGGATATATTCCGGATTAGGATTGGCATTGATAAAGATCTTGTCGTACGTCTTAGCAGCAGTAAGAGCTATCAAACTATATTTTTTACTTCCATCCGGAGATATTGTTCCGTCTGCATTTAGATTGATTACATCTGCACAAGCTTTGGCTGCAAGTTTCCAACGTTCCGTCACATCCGAGCCGTCAGTGTAGCCTAGTAGTGGATCGTTATTATCTGTTCTGTTGTAGAGTGGACTTGCGGCATAGAGTAATGTCTTGGCTTTAATAGCAAGTGCCATTCCTTTAGTCATACGGCCATAAGAACCATTCCCACCTTCCGGATCAACTTTCAATACAGCGGCAGCACTCTCACATAACTGTACGATGTGATTGACGCAGTCTTTGAAAGAGTCTCTTGCCTTTGTCTGCAGTTCAGGATCGTTAACTTCGTAAATACGATCGACGATAGGAAAGCCTCCGTAGTGTCTTAACAGGTTAAACTCAAATAAGGCTTGTAAACATTCAGTTTCCGCACAATAGGTATCTTTAAATGCCTGGATGTCTTCTTCTGTCTTATTTTGTAACACCAAGTCAGCCTCACGCAAATACTTGCGGGCAAAAATGGCTTGTTGAATTCCCTTGTATGACTTATTCCAACATTCTTCAATCGGATTTGAAGAAGTGATATACCCACGAGACAACTTATGAATATCCGAATCTATGATTGTACTTATTCCATCATTGGTGGCTGCATCTAAAAAGGCATTTCCTACGTGGTTGAAGCCTTCGGGAATATATGCATACACCTGATTAATCGGTTTCAGATAGTTCTGTTCATTCGTAAAAATATCATCAGGCTGGGCCCAGTCATAGGGCATGTCATCCAGATAATCACAACCGGAAAATGTTAGTGTTGCGCTTATTGCCAAATAAATTATCGATTTTTTCATGCTATCAGAATTTTAAGGAACAACCTATACTCATGTTTCTCGTCAAAGGAGCTGCCAGTGAAGGAGCTTCAGGATCAACCCATTTATATTTTGTCCAGGTAATCAGATTCGTTCCGCTAAGGAAAAGTCTCAATCCCTTAAGATGGATTTTCTGTATCATTTTTGTAGGAAAGTCATAGGCAACTTCCAGTGTTTTTAATCTTAAGAAATCAGCATCCTTTACATTTAATGTACTTATCTGCCTGTTATTAAGATTGGCATTGTCCAGTGTTGTTAAACGTGGGAATGTTGCATTCTGGTGTTCGGGTGTCCAGTAATCAAGTTGATGTTCAAATATGGTTCCGTTATCTGTGAAAGGATTCATCACAATGTCCGAATATTGATGAGAGACTTTTGCGGCTCCCTGAAATAATGCGGTGATCGAAAATCCTTTGTAGCCGACTCCTAAGTTAATACCATACATAATTCTGGGAATGTCTCCGTAACCGATAGGTACCATATCGTTTACATCAATCTGTCCGTCTTTGTTTATATCTTCATAACGTACATCACCTGGTTGGACATCAGAGAATGTTTGTACAGGAGAGGCTGCTATTTCTTCCCAAGAATTGAAAAAGCCTTTTGCAATGTATCCTCGATTTTCTCCTAAAGGCCGTCCCTGATTCTTCAACCATTCGTATGGCTGATCTACTTCACCGTTTGCAATCAGTTCATTCGTAGAATAAGAGAATGTACCACCTATGAAATAGCTCCAGTCTGCAATATTTGAATTCCACATGGCAGATAAGTCTACTCCATGGCTATTGATTTTGCCTATATTCTGCTTAAATTCCTTTACATTGCCGACAAGAGAACTGATTTTGTTATTTACTACATACATATCATGACGGTTGTCTTTAAAAAATTCTGCCGTAACAGATAACCGGTCTGAAAATAGTCGGGTATCTATTCCGATATTCAGAATTCTAGCTTTCTCCCAAGTCAATCCGGGATTTGGAAGTATATCCTGAATGTATCCTCCAAGCTTTGTTCCCATGTTTACCCCTGTGATATAGACTTCGTTTTGCGGCCACATACGTCCCCTGTAATAAAAGGCGTCTACGCCGGATGAGTTGCCGACTTGTCCATAAGATGCTTTTAGCTTCAGGTAGGGCACTATTTTTTTTGTATCTTTCCAGAAAGATTCGTTAGAAACAGTCCATCCGGCAGATATTGTAGGGAAGAAACCGAATTTGTGTCCCGGACCAAATTTGTGAGATCCCTGATAAGCTCCGATAACATCGATGCCATATCTTTTATCATAATTATAGCCGAACCAACCATTTACGCTTTGGAATCGGGTTGGCAATACCATTTCATCATTGCTTTCATATTGTTCATAGAAAGCTAAAGCCGAAACTCCATGTTTTCCAAAGGTACGGTTATAATCTAATTGAGCCACGATACCGGTCCGGCGGAAAGAACTGGTATTATCTACCTTGTTTATCATTGAGTCATCCTCGCGGGTCCGGCGGAGAACATTCTCATTCGTCGCATCCTTTTCGTAATATGCGAAAGTTATCGTACGTCTGATAGAAGAAATTGTGCGTGAATCCATGGATAGAGCAACAGAAGCTTTTAATCCCTCTGTTATGAAGGAAAGATCCTGTGAGAGTTTTGTACGGAAAGAACCATACAATTGTTTGTCCTGGAAGTAGCCGGAGCGATTTAGCATTGCCCATGGATTTTCACGGAATGCATTTCCTGCTACAATTTTTCCATCTTCTGCATTGATAACATTGCCGTATTGATCTGTATATCCTTGGTCATTGTACCATTCTGGGAAGATTCCTTGCGGTAATGTGACTAGATTTTTATAGATATTTTCGGCTCCGCTGCCAGGGCCATTCTGACTTTGATACCAGCCATACAGATTTACATCCAGCTGGGTAGTGCGAGTTACGGCAAAATCGATATTGGAACGGATATTAAACCGTTCGGCAGAGTGATTGGTATTATAATCATGTGAATCATCTGTATTGAAGTAGCCATTGTTACGAGTATACATTGCATTCACGAAATATGTACTTTTTTCTGTTCCTCCTTGGATATTAAGATTATAGCGTTGGCTCCATCGGATATCCTTTAAATATTTATCAGCCCAATCTACATTGGGATATAAAATGGAATTAGGATCATTCTTAGCATAATTCATTATATCATAGTTCGAATACAAGGGATCCAGATTGTCATTATGGCGGGCTATGTTGTGCTGTCTTGCATAATCGGCTGCGTTTAATGACTTTAATTCTTTAAGTGGTTGTTGAGCTATAATTTGAGCTGTCAATTCAACCTGTGGTTTTCCCTTTGCTCCCTTACGAGTTGTAACCAGAATAGCTCCACTGCCTGCACGCATTCCATATAAGGCTGTTGCTGCAGCATCTTTCAATACGGTAATTGATTCTACTTCGTGTGATGACAAAACAGCAAAATCCCGTTCCTGTCCATCAACCAGTACTAATACATCGGGCGAATTACTTCTTTGTCCTCTTATCCAGAATGAATTCTGTTCATTCACTAATCCACCACCTTGCACTTGTCGGGCAAAATAACCAGGTACCAGTCCGGCTAATACTGCCGAAAGATTTGTAACAGGTAGATTGCGTAACTGTTTACCCGAGATTGTGTAGGCTGAACCGTTATAATCTCCCATAGGGAGTACACGATATCCTAAGTCCAAGGGTACATCTTCTTTGTTTTGGACATTTTGTGCCTGGCATATCAAATAGCCAGGAAGTAGCCCAACCAACAACATTTTCTTTAAGAACTTCATACGTATAAATTTTGAGTTAACACCATAGTAGATTGATTGATGATGAGGTCACCTCATTTATCACCTTCAGTGTGGTGACGATTGCTGATAGGTGTATGAGAAGCCATTTTATTGTTATCATTTTGAGACATGAGAAACCAATATAGTTCCCCATGTCTCAAGTTTTTAGATTACTTCCATGATTCTACTCGTAAATCATTCACAGGATCGCGACGTAACACTAATTGTTCTTTCACTTTATAGCGTTTGCCTGCCAATTCATAGGTGTAATTCAGGTTGATTTCCGGACAAGGTTTGTCTCCACTGTTGAAGGTGTAAGTCGGACTTTGGGCAATGTAGCTGCCATTTCCTTCAATGATTGTAACTCCTCCTTCTATACCTTCTATTTGAACATTGTAGTCTGAACCAGATTCGCCGTTGTTGTCGATTGTCAACTGGAAACGATTGATGTTGCTTTTTGCTAAGTTTGCTACTCCGGGTCTTAACAATTTATTTTTCGCGAGAGTACTTAGTTCCAATGTATTATTATTTATCAAGTCTTTTTCTTTATACACCACAGTGGTACCTTCTATTATATTCCCATTATCATCTACTTCGCTTACTTCACCTTGAAGGTAGTAAACTCCGGAAAAGGAACTGACATACTTTATTGCTACAATAGAATAATCCGCTCCCTCGCGAATAGTGTTCATGGAACTTTCTGTGACTTTGAAAGGGAGGGCATAATGCGTAGTCAGACTTAGTGGATCTCTATAAAAAGCATCTGTAAACTTGATTTCAACATCTGCTACAGGTAAATTAGATTTCCGTACTTTAAATATCTCCGGATCTTCCAATATGTAATATTCTTCGGGGAGAAGTGTAAGAGGAGTACCCTCTAATAAAGAAGCATCCAAGGTGAATTTAGCCCAATCATTCATGTCAACTTCTCGTTTACCTCCTAATGATACTCCTACATATATAGGCATATCACGGTCTGATATTACTGTACGCAATGGGTTTTGTAAAGCAAAACCAACATTTGTTGTTTCATAATCATGCGTATAATCTTCATAGCAAGACGTTAAACAAGTCGTCAAAGCGAGCAATATTATTTTTGCAATTTTCATAATCGTATTTAATATTAGTTATTATTCCACCCCATATTATTTTTGAGGTTTGGGTTCTTTAATAATTCGTCGTTAGGTAACGGCAAATAGTAATAGCGAAGTGCATCCAACGGACGTTGTTCTATTTCTTTTATTTCATAAGAAAGACCGTTATCTGTTCTTGTCACTTGTATTCCTTCAATAGTGGTATCTAGGCGAAGTAAACAGCGGCGTAAATCCCAAAAACGCTGATCTTCGAAAGCAAATTCTATACGACGTTCATTTTGGATTAATTTCCGGAATGCGTCTTTACCTTCAGAAGCTATTTCTGACAAATAGGTAGCATCTGTGATACCACCTGATTTTTCACGTATGATTTTTAAGACATCAAAAGCACTATATTTACAGTCGTCACCTTTACCTTCAGGTCCCCATGCTTCATTAGCGGCTTCTGCATAATTCAGCCAAACTTCTGTTTTACGTAATAATGGGTTAAAGTGCCGAGAATTCAATGTTTGAATCGGATCCAGCATATTTTTTTGTGTAGTAGACAAGAACTTAGATAAATAATATCCCGAACGACTGGCATAAATGTGAAAACTCTCTGAATCTTTTCCACCTTCAGATACATCAATGTTTGAGTTATAAGCTCCAAATTTTTTTCCTTGATAATATAGATTCATATTGAATCGGTTATCTCTAGCTATTAGATACGGATCTTGCTCGTCATATAATGAACGTGAATCTGTTATTGGATAACCATTTTTGGCAGGAAAGGCGGCAGCTAAATTATGGGAAGGAATTGTTTGTGCATTTCCCAAATAAAAAGGAGGATAGTGTCGGCTTTCCATACCATGTACAAGTCCCATGTAGGTGCGGAAAATAAAATCGGCCGGGGTATCACTGCCAGCGTCAGCCAAATCTTTAGCAGCCATCGCTGTAAAGGTATAGTTTATCCCTGCGTCTTTGAGCACTTCATTGGCAAAAAGAGCAGCACGCTCCCAACCAGCTTGATAAGTAGCTTCATTTAATACAGTAAAATTACCCATGCCATTTATTTGAATTACATCCTTGTCTTGATAAGCCGGACTTGCTGCATAGAGCAAAGTTCTTGCTTTAAGAGCATTTGCCGCTAATCCGCAAGCTCTACCAATTTTAGATTTTCCGACAACTACATCATCTCCTGTGTAAGTTACAGGCAAACGTCTGGCAGCTTCTTCACAGTCGGAAACAATCTGGCTGACGCAATCTTTATACGAGTTACGTTTAAACAGGCTCGGCTTCGCAGATTCCTTATCACCAATGAAATGGTTGGTGATCGTATATCCCAATGCTTCTCCTTCGTCTGTTCGTCCTCCATAAGTTTGTAACAATTTGAAGCTGCACCATGCTCTTAAAAAATAGGCTTCGCCAAGTAAACGAGTCTTTATTGCCTGATCAGTTTCTTTACTTACACGATTGTATATTACATCATCTGTAACTCCTTTTTCCATGAATAGATTGATGCTTTGTATCTTATCATACATATTGTCCCAATTTCCAAGTGGATTTGTTGATCGGCTGAATGCTCCCATGCTAGCCCGGTATACACTCGAACCATAATTTCGGGTTAGTGCATTGTCTGTTGCAGCATCTAAGAAATTATCATCATAATGATCCGGAACAACCATTAAATCTGCATATACTTGCGTCAAAACGGCTTGTGCCATATCGGGATTAGTCCATACGGTCTCACTGGACCATTCATTTGTCAATTTAGGGTCAAGCAGATCTTCACAAGAAACAATACTTCCCCAAACACAGGCTAACAGTATTAATTTGCTTATTTTCATATTTGCATATTTTTTAAGTTTAGAAAGAGACGGATAAACCGCCGGTTACAGTCATATAGGCCGGATAATTTGTGATTCCGGCATTTAATCTTTCCGGGTCCAGATCCTTTATTTTAGAGAAGGTAAGCAAATTTGTACCACGTACGAATAGTTTACATTTGTTTGCAAAGAATCTACCTGCCTTATTTTCAAATGTATAACTAAGTTCTATATTTTTCAAACGGAAAAATGAGCCATTCTCTGTCCAGAAACTGGAATCACGAAAGTTATTGCTTTCTGTCGTTGTTGTTAATCGGGGCATTGTACCTGAAGGATTATTAACCTCATGGTAGCGATTTAATGCTAATTCAGAGTATCCATTCAGACCATTATTCCAATAATAAGCGTTTGTACATAATTGAGTAATACCTGTATGAAGAGTTCCTAACATATAAAGTCCAAACCCTTTGTATTTGAGGTCTACATTGATTCCCCAAGTGGTTACAGGAAAACTTTGCCCTAGGCTCATACGGTCATTATCATCTACAATCCCATTGTTGTTTAAGTCAGCGTATGCAATATCGCCGTTTTGATATATACCGTATGATTGTAATGAGTGATCTTCTAATGGAATGTCTTTTCCAAATAATCCTAGTGCTTGTAAGCCAAAAATAGTACTAGTAGGCCGTCCAATGGCTTTACGATAGCTTTCCACTCCTTCTATTTCGTTCCATTTATCTAATTTATTTTTTGAATAAGTCATATTGGCTCCGACTGTGTATAAAAAGTCCCGTCCGATATTCCCTTTCCAGTTGATTGCAATATCTATACCTTGATTAGTCACCTGACCGATATTTTCATACATGGTATAATTCCCTGCTGTAGCAGCATATTGGGCGTTATTCACTCCGATGATGTCTTTTCTACATTCATGGAAATAATTGAGTTCTGTGCTTAGGCGATTATTAAAGAATAATCCTTCGATACCAATATTAAACTCTTGAGAGTATTCCCATGTTAAATCAGGATTTCCCCAGCGAGCTAAACTAACTTTATGATCTGTTTGATCCTGGAAGAAATTATAGTTGCCATTATTATTCCAACCAGTTTGATACAAGAAGAATCCAGTATTACCTGTATAGCCTAATACACCGAAACTTGCTTTTAGCTTCAGAAAGTTAACAGCCTTTACTTCTTTCATGAAACTTTCGTTAGAAATTATCCATGAAGCTCCTACAGCCGGAGAAAAGAAAAAACGATCGTTTTTATCAAATTTGTTGGACCCCATAACAGCCAGAGTCAGCTCGGCTAGATAGCGTTTGTCATAACTATAGTTTAAACGCAGAGAGATGTTGGCATCTTTAAAATCTTGTGTCATTCCTGTCATCTCATTCTTTGTATACCGGAATGCGCCAATTGCTGAAAAGTCATGCACTCCTAATGTGCGTTCATATCCTATATCTGCACGCATACCAAAATAGCGGTAGGTATTATTGGAGGCTATCTTTTGCGTTTTGGGCAAATCCAGCTTTTTCATCTGTGTATATCGGGTGATAGTTTCACCGTCTAAATCACTGTAAGTGTCAATGGCATAAGTTGGATAAGTATTCCTTAATTCTTGACGTAAATAACTATAATTGTCAAAAGTTACATAAGCATTAAATGTCAATCCCTTAACGTATTTATTGAAGTCAAAATTTGCTCCAAGGTTTGTCTGGCTATTTACATACCTTTCGGAAGTGTCACCTCCATAAACCATATCTGCATATAAATTGTCTACTATCCGTGTGCTGGCTCCGAAGAATGGCGTGCCATCTTCATTGGGGGTAAACTGTCCCGATAATGTTTCATTAGGAATAATGAAAGGGTACTCATTGGGACGATTAGAAGATAATGTACTGAATATGCCTGCACCATCTTTTGCTCCCCAGTTTTTCAGTTCCACACGAGCTGCAACATCTGCTGTTACTGTAAGAAAATCGGTGATTTTAATATCCAGATTACCACGTGCATTCATACGGTGTAAAGCCGAACGTTCTCCAACTTTTTCTAATCCGGAACCACCAGTATATCCACCAACTAATGCGTATTTCACACCTTCATTACCTCCATTAAACTCAATTGTACCTTTTCGGTAGATATTTTGGTTCAATAAGAACTCATTGTAATAATCAATATTTGGATACAATACATCATTGACTCCACTACTATTTCTGTATCCTTCTAATTGTTTGTTAGTATAATAAGGATTCATCCCATCGTTTATACGAGCTTCATTAAACAATTTTGAATAGTTGTAGGAATCCAGATACTTAGGTACACGTGTAGAGGGCTGTATACCGTATTCTACCCCGACACGAACAATTCGTTTATGAGCTTCTCCTCTTTTAGTACGTACCAAGACCACTCCGTTTGTGGCAGCTGCTCCATACAGGATTTTGGCTGTAGCATCTTTTAAAACTTCGATGGATTCTATTTCTTCCGGTAGGATATCATCTATCGGACGTTCTATTCCGTCAATAATAACCAAGGCCGTATTTGTTCCATTATTGTGTTGTCCGCGTACATATAATGTTGATGTGTTATAGCCCAAGCCGCCATCACCGGAAATAGCAATTAGTCCGGCAGCCTGTCCTTGTAAGGCATTGGATAATTGTAAATCAGGGTATTTTAATACATTTTCCATAGATAACTTGGATACTGTACCTACCAGGTCCCGCTGATACGTTTTTCCACCGTCTGCACGTTCGTGTATGTTTCTTTCTGAAGCATATAGATCTTCATTTTGTAATTTGATGACAGTGGGCTGTTCTTTTGCGAGGTTTATTACAACATCTTTATAACCGAACGCTTCAATTAATAAGGTTCCATCAGCTTTTGTTTTGAGTGCAAATTTTCCATTTGCATCTGTATAGTTTATAATAGAACCTTCACCGCTCAATACTGTTACTCCGCTTAGCGGTTTACCTGTGTTGTCTGTCACCAGCCCTTTCACTTCAATAAGGGCTGTTTTTTTCTTTTTAGGTTTATTCTGTGCTTCTAGCGAAGTGGCTATGCCGGATAATATAGCAGTGACAAACAGAATAAATATGAATTTATTATATCTTTTCATTTGATTAAGCCATTTTAATTACCAATATGGGTTTTGTTGCAAATTATTCAATGCGTCTACGTCATGTTGAGGCAAAGGATACCAGTAATTCTTCTTTGTAAAAGAACGCACTTCCGGAGTTATATCGATTTGTTCATAATCATAAGTCAATGTAGACTTATCCGTGATACTTCCATGATTAGATTCTCGTGGTGTGAATAATGCTCCTTTAATAGGATAAGTATCCTTGAATGTTTCTTCCAAGATCATCCAGCGGCGGATATCCCACCAACGATGATTTTCAAACATTAATTCTACGGCACGCTCACGGCGATAAGCTGCACGGAATTTATCAGGATCGGCTACAATATCTGATGGCAGATCTGTTAAGCCAATTCGTCTGCGAAGAATATTAATAGCTTCTGCAGCTGATATAGGACATCCCTCAATAGTTGCCGTAGCACTTCCACAACCCTCAAATAGGGCTTCTGCATAATCTAAATAAATTTGCGAAGCACGGATATATATGGTGAGGAAGCGATAGTCCCACCAACAGTTTGGATTGTTCTTTTCAAGATACTGATTGCATTCCGGCCACATGAACTTTTTACACATAAATCCTGTGAACATTCGTTTATTGCAGTCTTTTTGAGTTAACATGTGCTGATAGGCTGCTCCTCCTTTGTAGGTTGTAATGTAATAGGTACGTCCATCAGCGTAATGTCCCCAAGTTGTTCCAGGTAAAAGGATGTTGTTATAGAAACGGGGATCACGATCCTCAAATGGCTTATGGGCATAGTCAAGTGCATAGCCGCTTCGTGGGTCATCAATCGGGTAATAAATACCGTCTGCTCCCTTCTTGTCAAACATGTTGACGATATTCAAACTTGGGCAGCACATGGAATTTCCATCTGGTCCCGAACCGAATGCAAGATCCTCATATTGCCAGAATGTGCGGATAGTGCGTTTTTGGTTTTGATTAGCAGCGTTAGGAAATTGTCGCTTGACCCAAATGTATTCCGGTTGATGCACAGGTGGATATTTAAAATAGAAAACATTCGTATATTCTTCTTTACTAGCCAAACCATAGGGATAAGGGGCAGACTTACTTCCATCCATATAACGTATTACTTCATAAGCGGATTTTGCTGCGGATTTTGCGCGTTCCGTGTCATAGCCTTTGTTTTCTGTAGAATTTAAATCATTCTGCATCAATGGACTTGCATCAAACAACTGTGCCCATTCTTTAAGTGCCATTGCTGCAATTTTTGTGGGTCTTCCATAGTTTGGATCATCCCAACTATCAGGTAACATATAGATTGCTTTTTGTATATCTTCCATCATCCAGTCGTGTGATTCATGGTAGGTCACACGGGGAATATCATCATCCCCACCTTCAAAGACTTTGTCAATAATAGGCATCCCCCCATATCTTTTAATTATCTGAAAGTAGAACCAAGAACGATAGAAATAAGCTTGTCCCAAGATTTCATTTTTTTGTTCAGGTGTCAGGAGCCTTGTCGATATCATTAATTATGCGATTATTGATGCGTAATGCCTTATATGAACGAGATATGGCTGTACTTCCGCCGTTACCAATCTCAAAGGTTGTATTTGACTTGGCATTACTTAACCAGTTTCCGGAATGTAAAGTAAAAACGGCAGATGAATTATCTGTAGTTGCCATTTCGTCTGCAAAGAGACCGACAAATGCGCGTCCATTTTCCCAATTATCCATCACCATAACATTTTCCAATTGGTTGAAAGATTGATCTAAGAAACCTCGTAAGGAATAGTAATCCCTAAAGATATCATCTTCTGTCAATCCTACATCTTCCCTTTTATCTAAGAAGTCTTCACAGCTTGTCATCCCGCCAAGAATGAAAACTGAACAGATATATAATAATACTTTTCTCATCTTTATTTCTTTTGAATATGATTAAAATGAAACTCTTAGTCCTAAAGTGTAAGTACGGACAATCGGATAGCTGCCTACACCTCCTGTTTCAGGGTCCACGCGTTTGTCCCCTTTCCAGAAGGTTAGTAAATTATTCCCGTTCATGTAAACCTGAAGATTAGAGATATGTGCTTCACTCAACCATTTTTTAGGGAATGTATATCCTATCTCCATGTTCTTTAATCGTATATACGAATAGTCGGAATAGCGATAAGTACTTTCCACTTTGTTGTATGTATTGTTCAAGTGTGTAGCAGGTCGCATAACACCCGATGAATTAGCTGTTTCCGGCGTCCATCGTTCCATGGATTTTGGTTGAACACGTATGTTTGAAGCTGGAAAATCCCACAGATATTGATCGAACTGTAACTTATATATATTGCGTGGCGAATAGAGCATTGCACTGAAGTTAAGTCCTTTCCAATTGAACCCGAAAGAAAATCCGATGGTAGTCAATGGGTAATTCAATTCGTCTACAACTACCTTGTCGTTTGAGTTGATTATTCCGTCTCCATTGAAGTCTATATAGATAAGGTCTCCAGGAATTACTTGCGATGCTGTAGTACCATTTATAGCTGTTTGTGCGTAATTGAACACATCGTCTATCGAACCATAATTACCGATCGCAATAAAACGGTTTTGATAATCAATCGGTTTACCTGCAGCTTTCAAGTGCTCATCCGCATTTCTAGGATCATCTTTATAGACAATCCGGTTTTCGCTGGCTGCAAAAGTTAAAGCTCCCCAGTAATTAAAATTACGTCCGATTTTGTCATTCCAGCGTAACTCTAATTCTAAACCATGATTTTTCGTTTCTCCTCGGTTGATAGCGTTAAAAGTAGCTCCTACAATAGAAGACGTAGTTTGTGGGGTCATTAGAATATCTTTACGATTCTCTTTAAATAAATCCAAAGTTAAATCTAACTTATTCCATAAGCCAATTTCTATTCCAAAGTTATGTTTAGTCGCTTTTTCCCATGTTGAAGTCAAGTTAGCAATATCTCCTTCTGTATAGAGCGGGCTATGTGTGACTCCTTGTGTATTTCCTAATTCAATACTTCCTAAAGAATTAAATAATTGGATGTAATTCCAACGTGCAGCAGCTGCATCACTACCGACTTTTCCGTATGAATATCTAAATTTTAGGTTAGTCAGCACATCTCCAACATGTTTTTTTATAAAAGGTTCTTCTGAAGCACGCCATCCCAAAGAATAGGAAGGGAACAGGCCGAAGCGTTGTCCTCGGGCAAATTTTTCCGAACCTGTATAAGAGATATTCATCTCTGCCAAATAACGTTCTTTCCAGTTATAAGTAACACGTCCCACCCATTCTTCACGATAACTTGGGAATTTGATAACTTTATCATCTTTTGAATCAGATACTTGACGGTTCATCAGAGCTAACGCTGTTACATTATGACTCCCGAATGAACGATTATATTCCACAGAGAATTCGTAATATAACTTACGATTATAACCGTCCAAATTGTCATAAGAAACGTTGGGAGGTAGTTCAATATCCTCATCATTTGGCCATCGTTTTTCCAAAATCATGGGGTAAGTGAGGGAACCATCTGCATTGACTGTCGGATTAGAATAATCATATTCGCGATGGTATTTAATAATACTGTTTCTGGATTCAAAATCATTGTTACCCCAAATTTCACCAGTCTTTATACTAGAACGAGTAGTGGAAGCAGAGGTGTATGAAACTTTAGCGGCAGCTTTTAGTCCTTTAGTTAGAAAGTCCAGTTTTTGTTCCAAACGAACATCATACCATCCCTGAAAGGTTTTATACAGTTGTGATCCATTTGTATTCATATTACAAACAGGATTATAGCCGGCAGTAGATCCATCTCCCCAATAGCCATCACTATACTTTATCGGGAAAGAATTGGTTGGTGCCGCAATGATTCTAGTGTACACATCATCAGCAAAGTTGTCATTGCGGTATCCCATTTTCCCTGCAATATTTACTGATAAGGAAGTCGTTTTAGTTAAATTAAAATCTAAATTTGAACGCCAGTTATAACGGCGATAGTAGTTTCTTGGATCAAAATTCTCCTGTTTCTGTAAATCATAAATATCACCGTCATTTTGATAACCGATGGAGGCGAAGTAACGCATGAAATTGGTTCCTCCGCTGATATTCACATTATATTGTTGGGAAAAACCTGGTTTAACCAACTCATCCCACCAGTCTACTTGTGGAAAGACATCATTATAAGGGCCGTAGTTGCCTGTATCAAAAGCATTTGACCAAGCATTGATGACAGATTGTTTAATTTGTTGATTCCAGTTGTTGTCATTAGCTACAGCTTCATTATACATTTTCATAGATGTAACATAATCTGCCCATTCCATATTTGCAGTAGTCTGTTTAATACCAAAGCTTGTAGAAAAATTGATGTTTGGTTTCTTATCTTGTCCGCGTTTGGTTGTTAACAATATTACACCATTTGCACCTCGAACCCCATATACGGCTGTAGCAGAGGCGTCTTTTAGAATAGATATAGACTCGATTTCATTCATGTCAACATCGTTCATATCCCTTTCTATACCATCCACTAATACTAAAGGGTCAGAGTTTTGCCAGGAAGCCTTACCACGAATGTACATTTTGGTATCACTTGCTCCAGGCTTGCCTGACGTATTGATAGCTACCAAACCATTTAGTTTGCCTTGTAAAGCCTCTGATACAGAAGTAATATTACCTCCTTTCAACAATTCTTCTCCTTTAGTTTGGGTAATAGCGCCTACACTTGATACCTTTTTCTGAATACCATAACCTACTACCACTACTTCTTCTAGTTGTTTGCTGTCTTCTTCCAGAGAAATGATAGGCTCTTTTTTCAGATCATCCACTTTGATTTTCTTTTCTTGATAGCCGATATAAGAGATTTTGAGTACAGCATTAGCAGCTACAGATAGCGTAAACCGACCATCTATGTCAGAAATGGTACCATTCGAAGTGCCTTCAACAGTAATATTTACTCCTATTAAAGGTTCATTACTTTTTGCATCTACAATTTGCCCTTTAATGCTATGATTCTGCCCCCAAAGTAGAGGAGGAGAGAGTAGCAGAGCTAGAAAGAGTAGACACATCCACTTAAATTCCAAGTTTTGATGTTTCATAGTAATAACGTTAAAAAGTTGTGTGTATAAAAAACATTCTTATTTCTTTTTTTGGTAAGGTTCTACTATACAGCGTTTAGCCCATATTTTGTAAGCCTTTGTCATTTCAACTACTTTTTGCCATAGCATTATTGATGAACAATAATGCTATTGGCAAAATGAGATAATTTGATTTTATAGTAATATTCTTTAAAGATCTCATATGTATAAATTTGAAGTAAACGTCGTGCTAACTTTATTGATTATTCTGAACTTTATCCATTAATACCTTCATCCAGTATCCTCCGATCACCGAACGGGCTCTGAAGCCTACCCATCTACCGCTGTCTGTATGGTGCCAGTCGCTGATAGGTACACGAGATACTGTTTCATTGATATATTTATAGACAGGGTCAGAGAATTTCTGGAAGGTTTCCTTATCTAAAGACATAGCTGCCGTCCACATGATCCAGTCGGATTTTGTGTATTCTTTACGAGAGTCCAGAGGGAGCCCATAAGGATTCTGTTTTGTCAAATAATAGTTAATCTCTTTTCTGATAACATTATTAGGAAATAAATTCAGGTTCCACAACTTATCCCAAACCATGTTATATTTTTGACTCCAAGTGTTCTTTCTGTCAAAAGCCAAACGGTAATGATCACCCTCATTCGCCATTTTTTCCCATTTCACTGCCATTTTCTTAGCTATAACAGCATATTTTTCAGCTACATCATTCAATCCGAGCATCCGAGCCATTTCACTGTATCCGGCCACTCCCATGATCGCTTTCACGGAAAGATTGGCATTATGAGCCCAATGTCCGGCGAAGTCATCCGTGCAAAGTTGGTTTTCCGGGTCCTGTCCATACTCTACTAAATAATTGGTCCATGTCGTTAGAATGTCCCAATATTTCTTAGCATAATCTGCATTACCTTCAATTTTCGAAATAGCTGCAGTTAGAATCACCATATTACCACTTTCTTCAATCGGCATGTCACCACCATAAACTTGTCCATTAGCTATTGGATAAGTGCCAAGGTCATGTGCTGCAAAAGGTTTATTCCAACGCCCACTTGCACTATATTCGAAAATGCTAGTCATCATGGCTTTTTCCAAATCTGGATTATAAACGAGGAACAAAGGGGCGGACGGATAGGTCAGATCGACTGTATTGATACAACCATTACTGTTATTCTCTTTAGAGAACCACATCAGGTTACCTTCTTTGTCTGTGAAAAGTTTATGGGCAGAAATCACTTGACGATATGAAGCAGAACATATTTCTGCATATTTTTTACCACCTGCTTTTTCTGCATCGCTATAAATAAGTTCATCAAGTGCACGACAACGCTCCATAATGGATTGATAGTTATCTCTTAGTTTTTCGAAAGCATCAAAAATCGTCACTTTACCATCATGTTTCCAATATCCCATACGTTTCTCATACATATATTCAATGGAATAAATGTCATCATAACCGATCATCAAGAAACCATCTTTACCATCTTTGGTAACAGTTCCAAAATTATGTACATAAGCCATTGCAGGAGTATTTTCTTCCCGACGAGTAATCCATTTGGTTTTACTTGAAGCTAAAGTTCCATTTTTAACAAAAGCTTCCTTCATTCCGCTATAGTCACTCAAACTTATAGATTTTCCTGCTCCATTTACACTACCAAGATATACATATCCCCAGTCAGCACAAATCAAATCACCTTTACGATCACATATCGGCTGGTTGATGGTGCCAGCTTCTACATAACTAATACCATTTTTCGATAATGTACGTGCAATAGTAGGCTGAGTAGTCTCATTCACTGCTAATACCGGAGTCGTTTCTATATAGAATTGTACATCATGCTCTTTTTTATCAAGAGGACGCACACGATAGGAGATGTAGTTAATCGGAGTTGACAACAAATCCAAGTCATCTATCAATTGAGGCGCTGTAAATACAACATCTAATTCGACAGGTCCGCAGGTGAATGTATAGTAACTGGAAGTGGCTAGTACATCTACCGATTTCTGTACAGCCTCATTTTCAAATGTTACTGCATTTTTCTTTTCACGATATAAACCAAAATCCACATAAGATCCTCCAGTTGTGTTATGACAATGCGCTGCAATCACATTTTTGCCATTACGAAGTTTTTTCTTGGCTTCATCTGAAAGTTTTAGGTTTACATTATTCTTCCATACGAGATCTGTAGCAACCAGTTTTTCTCCATTTAAATATAATTCGAATACATCGTCATGAGAATAAATAAGAAAAATATTCTCTGTTAAATCCAAATCATTTATTTCAAATGTACGTCGGATATAAATATCTGTATTATCTCCTTTCCATTCTGTGCGAACACGTGGCATATCACGGCTACCGAAAGCTGCTTTACCTTTTTTCCAACTACTATCATCAAACTGGAATTCTTGCCATCCATTTGCAGGTTGACTATTAGTATATGCAGCCTCCCAACGTTCCACATTTGTCATGGGAGCAATAGGTATTAGAGCTACTTGATCTTTACCCAGGAAACGATACACTTTACCATCTACGCGTAAAGCCCCTACTAATGGCTTCTTAGCTGTAGTCCAGTGTTCTGTACTTCCTTCCATTAATTTATCATAAGGAGACCAGATAGAGAAGTGAGGATCTGAAACAACGATAGGTACCGACGGAGTACGTAGCGCTACCTCTTTTACTGGTTTAAATAAGTTGCCGGTTTGAGCATTTGCGAATAAACCGACCGAAAAGGCCATTACTGTTAGTAGTTTCTTCATAAATATTTTCTAATTAATCTACAATTTTAAGGTTACCCATCTACAATCTTGTTTACCTATAAAGAAAAACAAACCCTACGTTTTCTTTTATTTCTCTTTTTACCTTCTTACTATTACCTTTTAAATGCAATCTTACCTTTCTTATCGCTATACCTAAATAATATATTAAAATCAGTACTGTCGAATATTTATAAATGCTAGAGGAAAAGTTTATATAGAATTGTGTGTTTCAGGTAGGACCCAGGAGTCATACAAATCCATTTGTTTTTCCATAGTATTTTATTTGTAACACTACAAAATAATGGAATTAATGCTAAATATTAGGAAAATCTGTGTTCAAGAAAGGACAAAATCTATTCTTTTTTCATCTTTTGAGTGTTTTTAAAGTGCAAAATAAGTCTCTTACAGTGTGCTTTGAGTAGTTTTTTTCCTTTTTGAGCAATATTTATCCACTTTTATTAAGATAGTACAATGTTTTTGGAGGTTCTAGCTTTTAACGATGAGATATTGCTCATATCGAATAGCTTTTGTAATTTTGCAATACGAAAGCAATACAGATTTACTATCGCAAAATATACTCCATATATTAAACCAAAGTACGTCACTCGAGAGGGGACTACTGTCCTCTATGTTCGATATAACTACAATCGAACTAAGCGTACGCTCATCTCTACTGGATACAGTATTAAACCGGAACACTGGGATTCTAAAAAGAGATGGATTAAGCGCGCTTGTCCAAACTATGATGAGATTGATGCCTGCCTGATTAGAATAACGTCTAAGCTTGGAGAAATCCTTACATATGCTAAGATTAACGGAATAAGTCCAACCGTAGATTTTGTTTTACTTGAATTAAAAAAAAATAGAGAATATGAATTACGTCCTAATCGGGTAGATATATTTGACGCATTAGAAAGATATATTACAGAAAAAGCTCTTGTTGTTTCTGCAGACCAAATAAAAGACTACCGAACACTTCGCAAACATCTGATTGCTTTCAAAGAACATTCATCGCAACCAATTACTTTTCATAACCTGAATCTTATATTTTATAATGAATTCATGGACTATTTATTTTATAAGGTTATAAAGCCCGATGGGAGTGTTGGCTTGCTCACTAATTCTGCAGGAAAAATTATACGTTTGTTAAAGGGATTTGTTAATTATCAAATAGATAAAGGAGTTATTCCTCCAATTGACTTGAAGCATTTTAAGGTCGTAGAAGAAGAAACTGATGCTATTTATTTAAGTGAAAAGGAACTTTCAACAATACACGAGTTAGACTTGTCAGATGATAAGCAATTGGAAGAGATTAGAGATGTTTTTATTACTGGGTGTTTTACAGGACTACGATATAGTGATCTCTCAACATTAAGTCCCGAACATATTGACTTAGATAATGAGATTATAAATCTCAAACAGAGAAAAGTGCATAAAGCTGTCATAATCCCTATGATCGATTATGTACCGGAAATACTCAAGAAGTACAACTATGATTTACCTAAAATTCCTAGATATATATTCAACGAAAGGGTTAAAGAATTAGGGCGAAGAGCAAAACTAAAACAGAAGATTGAAGTCGTTCGCAAGAAAGGGAAAGAACGGGAAAAGAGAGTCTATGAAAAATGGGAGATGATCTCTTCTCATACTTGCCGACGATCGTTTTGCACAAATATGTATTTATCCGGCTTTCCTGCCGGAGAACTTATGCGCATATCCGGGCATAAGAGTCCATCTGCATTCATGAGATATATAAAGGTTGATAATCTACAGGCTGCAAAAAGACTAAAAGAACTTCGAGCTAAACTTGCCAGGTAAAGATTGAAATATTTCATCTTAGTTATTTCAAATTATGTTCTATTTTTCATATATGCAGAAGAATTAAGATTCTATTGAATTGCTAAATAGAAAAAAGAAAGTCACATTTACATTATATATATTCCTTTTATTGAATATATATAGCATAATTCTTTATAAACATGTATTTTTTCCTACTATCGAAAACAAGTTTTGATATAATGAAACATGTCGTTGGTTTAAAAGGAACATCTCCTACCTTTAAAAGAAACTACTTATTGGTTTAAAATAAACCACACTATGGACTCCTGAATGGGGTTCTAACATCTACTTTCCTTATTACCTTAAGCTATCACACAATAACATTTCTCTGCAAAATAGCATAAAAAGATAGATAAATCATTCCAGAAAGTTTTATTTACGTCGAATTCATTCAACAAGAGTAATTATTCAATCTATTTGATTTTTAATATCTTAAAATGCTGCTAGTTTTTATGTCATAAAAGAAATTACATGGATAAATGAAAAGAGAGAGAGGAAAAATATTCATTTTTTCAGATTAGTCCATTTCTCATCTTAGACTACCACTACATTTATCCATTAACTTTTTATTTATTAAAAGTCTGCTCATAAGTTAGAATTTTGTACTTTATTTAATAGCCATAACAACACAAAGACAATACAGAGCAAAGATAATCATCTGTATTTCAAACAATTGATAAATGGCAGTTTAGTCTGGACAGGACCCAGAGAACCAACTTTGTACAGATGATTTTGCAGGCCATTGGGCCCATAATGCCAATCTTTCTGTAAAAGCTATCATGGGAGTAGCTGGGTACAGCGAGATGGCTCGTATGCTTGGAATGAGTGATGTAGCCGAAAAATATGCAGCAATAGCTAAGAAAATGGCGGTGAAATGGGAGGAAATGGCAAATGAGGGCGACCACTATCGCTTGGCTTTCGACCGTAAGAATACCTGGAGCCAGAAGTATAATATGGTTTGGGACAAATTGTGGAACCTGAATTTATTTCCTAATAATGTAATTGGAAAAGAGCTCAATTATTATCTAACAAAACAGAATCCTTATGGACTCCCTTTGGATTCTCGTAAAGAATACACAAAATCCGACTGGATCATGTGGACGGCAGCTATGTCATCAGATAAGGAAACCTTCCAGAAATTCTCTGATCCTGTCTATAAATATATCAATGAAACAGTATCACGTGTACCTATCAGTGACTGGCATCATACAGACAGCGGTAAATGGGTAGGATTCAGAGCACGTTCAGTAATCGGAGGATACTGGATGAAGGTATTAATGGATAAAGTTCAGAATAATCAATAATTTAAATCTAGTGTATTATGAAATGTAAAACTATGAGACATGAGATCATTGAATTTCAATGGATGGCTCTATTATTACTCTTTACGATTTGCTTCAGTAGCTGTAAAGATGATAAAGATGCGTCTGCGGAACCTTATGATCCCAGCCAACCGGTGACTGTGACGGATTTTGCTCCCAAAGCAGGAGGAGCAAACACTCGAATGATTATTTACGGTAGTAATTTCGGTACTGATTCCTCTATTGTCTTTGTAAAAATAGGCGGGAAAGAAGCAAAAGTAATTAATGCGAAAGGTAATAGTTTGTACTGTATTACCCCGCAACAATGTTACGAAGGAACTATTGAAGTAAAAGTCGGTGAACAGGATGTTATAGTATCATCAAAATATAAATATGTTCCACAAAAGGTCGTATCAACTTTATGTGGATATGTAGATGAGAAGGGTAATGGAGAAATTATAAAGGAAGGTCCTTTTAGTGACTGTGGTAAAATAGATTTTCCTGCATGGTTCGAATTTGACCCGAAAAACCACGATATCCTGTATTTAACTCAGGATGCAGAAAATAATGGTAATGGTAAGCCGATGCGTATATTGGATTTGAAAAATGAAAGAATATACACTGGAATAACCGGTAGTTCGGAAGGAGCTGACCGCTTGCGTAGCATGTCATGGACTTTAAGTAAAGATACTATGATTATAGCATGCTCAAAAGGAGCTGATAATGCCGCAAGTAATATAATGTTAATCCGTAACCAAGATAATGATATGGTTGATGTTACAGATTTCCAGAATCCTGTAGTAAAACGTCTGACCACAAGTAGAGGGTGTCAGAACTCAATGATACACCCGGAAAATGGTGAATTATACTATAATTTCTTTGGTTCAGGGGCTGTGCTCAGATATGATTTTTACCAATGGGGGGCAAATGATAATAAAGCTCATGCAGAAGAACTGTTTACGATTCAGGATGCCAACTGGGAATTTAACTTTATCGTTCATCCATCTGGTGATTATGTTTATATGATGGTACAGAATCAGCACTATATTCTCCGTTCAAATTATGACAGAGTTAACAAGCGGCTTACAACTCCGTATATCGTTTGTGGACAACCCGGACAAGCAGATTATAAAGATTTGGCAGGAACAAAAGCACGCTTGAATAAACCCGGACAGGGAGTCTTCGTATTTAACAAAGAGTATGAGGATGCGAATAAAGAGGATTGTTATGACTTCTATTTTACGGATCGTAATAATCACTGTATACGTAAATTGACTCCGGATGGAGTAGTCTCTACTTTTGCTGGAAGAGGAAGCACAGGAATGAATGTACATGCTAATGGATATGTGGATGGCCATTTACGTGATGAAGCACGTTTTAATTATCCTTATGCTTTAGCTTATGATGAAGATACAGAAACTTTTTATGTGGGTGATGTGAACAATCATCGTATCCGGAAGATAGCATTAGAAAAGATTCCTGAAGCGACAGAAGAACATCCGGAAGAGAGTCAACCGGAAGAGGGAGAACAATAACCGAATAAAAGAAAAAACACATGAAAATAAAGAATTTTATCACCATTTGTTTGTTACTGGTTTCTGTTGCCACTTTTGCGCAGAAAAAAATTGAAGTAACGGGAGTAGTGACGGATACGAATAAAGAGCCACTGGTCGGTGTCAATGTAACAGTAAAAGATCAGGCTGGCTTAGGAGCAATTACGGATATTAACGGACGTTATAAAATTAGTATTGAAGAGTTTTCAAGACTAGTATTCTCGTACATAGGTTTTGATAAACAGGAAGTATTAGTGAAAAGGCAGCAGGTAGTCAATGTAATTATGAAGGAATCTGAAGCAAGTGAGCTTGATGAAGTCGTTATTACAGGAACCGGTGCACAAAAGAAGTTAACTGTGACTGGAGCGGTGACTACCGTTAATGTAAATGATCTGAAAGCAAATCCGACAGCAAATCTTTCAAATGCTTTGGCTGGTAATGTGGCAGGTGTTCTAGCTATGCAGACATCCGGTCAGCCTGGAAAAAATACTTCGGAATTCTGGATTCGTGGTATTTCTACTTTCGGAGCTGATAACTCGGCTTTAGTGTTAGTAGATGGATTTGAGCGTAGCCTCGATGAAATTAATATTGAGGATGTTGAATCGTTTACTGTTTTAAAGGATGCTTCTACTACAGCAATTTACGGTCCTCGTGGTGCTAATGGTGTAGTATTGATTACAACAAAACATGGTAAAGCTGGTAAAATCAATATCAGTGCTAAAGTGGAAACATCTTATAACACACGGACTATCACACCGGAATTTGTAGATGGGTACACTCATGCTAGAATGATGAATGAAGCACGTATTACTCGTAATCAAGAACCGATCTATCAGAATGACGAATTGGAAATTCTACGTTTAGGACTTGACCCGGATTTATATCCGAATGTAGACTGGAAAGATGTATTATTGAAAGATGGAGCAATGACTTATCGTGCTAATGTAAATATGAACGGTGGTGGTAGTACAGCACGTTATTTTGTTTCGCTTAGCTATATTAGTGAAGAAGGTATGTATAAGACAGATGAAGCAGTTCGTAAAGATTATAATACCAATCCCGGTAGTCAACGATGGAATTATCGTTTGAATACCGATATTGACATCACAAAAACAACTCTTGTGAAAGTCGGTGTTTCCGGTTCTTTAAAGAAACGTAATGCTCCTGGACAAGGTGGAAATGTATGGGCATCGTTAATAAATCAAAGTCCGATTAGTATTCCAGTAATGTATTCCAATGGTTATGTACCAGCATTTGGAAAAGAAGATGATCGTTCCAATCCATGGGTATTGGCAACACAAACTGGATATTTTGAAATCTGGGAAAATAAGGTTCAGACTAATATTTCTTTAGAACAGAAGCTGGATTTTATTACTAAAGGATTGCGTTTTGAAGGTCGTTTTGGTTTCGACACTAACAACACAAACGAAATTAGCCGTAAAAAAATGCCTCAAACATGGCGCGCAGAACGTTTTCGAAATACTGATGGGGAAATTACTTTTAAAGAACAGCGAACCGAAGAAAAAATGACTCAAAGCTCTATTTCAACAGGTAACCGGACTGAATTTTTAGAAGCAATTTTACACTACAATCGTGCATTCAAAGCGCATCACGTAGGTGGTACTTTAAAATATAGCCAAGATGCTTATCGGACTACTGTAGATATTGGTACAGATATAAAGAATGGCATTGCTAAACGTCATATGGGCTTGGCAGGACGTGCTAGTTATAACTGGAATTATCGTTACTTCATAGATTTTAACTTCGGTTATAACGGATCAGAAAACTTTGCCGATGGACATCGATTCGGATTCTTCCCTGCTTTTTCTCTGGCTTGGAACATTGCAGAAGAGAAATTCATTAAGAAACATCTGGAATGGATGAATATGTTCAAGCTGCGTTACTCTTATGGTAAAGTAGGTAATGATAAATTGGGTGAACGTTTTCCTTATCTATATACAATTGCTAAGTCATATAAAGAAAATGATAAGGACGTAACCTTTCCTGGTTGGAATTGGGGTGATTATGGTTATGGCAATTCTTATGATGGTATGGCATATACTCAATTAGCTTCTGAAAACGTTACTTGGGAAATTGCAACAAAGCACGATATAGGTGTAGACCTTTCTTTGTTTAATGATAAGTTTACAGCCACTGTAGACTATTTCCATGAACAACGCGATGGTATTTATATGGAACGTAAATATCTACCTGGTATAGTAGGAATTGTGAGAAGTAATCCTAAAGCAAATGTGGGTAGTGTACGTTCGCAAGGTTTTGATGGCCATTTTGCCTATAAACAGAAAATAAACAGAGTGAACCTCACGGTTCGTGGTAATTCTACTTATAGTAAAAATGAGATATTGGAGAAGGATGAAGAAAATACTGTTTATCCTTACCAGACAGAAGCGGGTTACCGTGTAAACCAAGCTAAAGGTTTGATTGCATTAGGTCTTTTTAAAGATTATGATGATATTCGTAACAGTCCTCAACAGACAGCATGGGGAAAAGTACAACCGGGTGATATTAAATATAAAGATGTTAATGGAGATGGTGTAATCAATGATGGTGACAAAGTAGCTATCGGTGCGACTACCAAACCGAATCTGATTTACGGATTTGGTATCTCTGCACAATGGAAAGGATTTGATTTCAATGTCCATTTTCAAGGAGCAGGAAAGTCTTCATTCTTCATTAATGGTTCTACGGTATTTGCCTTCAAGGATAGTCAGTGGGGAAATGTTTTGGGAAATTTAGTAGCTAATCGTTGGGTTGATGCAGACACAGCAGCTAAACTTGGAATTCCTGCTAATGAAGATCCGAATGCTTCTTATCCACGTCTTAGCTATGGTGGAAATGATAATAATCAACAAAAGTCCACTTTCTGGCTAAAAAATGGTTCATATTTACGTTTGAAGACTTTAGAAGTAGGGTATACATTGCCTAAATCAATTGTAAATAAGATTAAGTTCAATAATATACGTGTATTCTTTATTGGTACCAATTTATTGACATTCGCTAAATTTAAAGAATGGGATCCGGAATTAGGAAGTTCCACAGGGGCGGAATACCCACTGTCTAGGGTAATGACTTTAGGATTGACTGTTAATATCTAATCAATATGTGTGAAATGAAAAAGATATATAAGTTTTGTATAGGTGCCCTGTTAGGGACAATCACCGTTTCGTGTGTAGACCAGCTGGATTCGGATAAAAATTTTAAAGACCGTATGACGCTGGAAGATGTATTTACTAATGAAAAATACTCGGAAGAATGGTTAGCTCATGCTTATTCCTATCTTAAAGGAGAGAATATGGATGTTGGAACCAAAGATAATATACTGTGGTGTTTTGCCGATGATATTTATTTTGGTGACCGTGATATTTATAACACCTTTAAAACAGGGACTTATAGTGAAGGAGACCGACAATCATGGGGAGCCAGTTATAAAGGCATTCGTCAGGCATCCATTTTCATTCAAAATATCGACATGAATATGGAGTTTACAGAAGCTGAAAGAGCTGACCTGAAAGCACAAGCCCGTTTTGTACGCGCTTACTATTATTGGTTATTACTCCGTAAATATGGCCCTGTTCCTTTATTGCCGGAGGAAGGACTCGATTATACAGCCAGCTATGATGATTTGGCTTGTCAACGTAATTCCTATGATGAATGCGTAGAATATATCGAATCAGAAATGCGCTTGGCGGCTAAGGACTTACCTTTGGACAGGGGAGCGAATCATACCTCTCGTCCTACTAGAGGGGCCGCATTAGCAGCACGCGCAAAAGTTCTATTATACGCGGCAAGTCCTATTAATAACCCTCGTCCTGAAGATACCGAAAGATTTACAGATTTGGTAGATCATGACGGAAGATGTTTGTTAGCACAGGAATATAATGAATACAAATGGGCCAAAGCCGCTGCAGCAGCAAGAGACGTTATGGAACTCCCGGGAAGCAATTATGGACACCGTTATGTGTTACACACTGTGAAGAAAAGAGATGAAGCCGCTGCAGGTTATCCGAAGACACTTCCTCCTTATTCTGATAATGATTTTGAAAATGCTGATTGGCCAAATGGATATCGGGATATTGACCCCTTTGAATCCTATCGACAAGTTTTTAATGGAGCCCTGTCTATGTTTGATAATCCTGAACTTATTTTTAGTCGTGGACAAAATCAGGGTGACCGCAATCTTGCAGATATGGTATTACATCAATTGCCTACCAGTGCCAATGGCTGGAATACACATGGTATGACACAAAAGATGTGTGATGCTTACTATATGTATAATGGCTCTGAGTTTAACAGACAGACATTTTTGGACACTTGCCAAGTTGAGAACCGTTTTGTGTCTGAAAAGGAAGGGAAGGCAGGAACATATCCTTATTTAAAGAAAGGAGTATGGAAAGAGTATGCATGGCGTGAACCACGCTTCTATGCTTCAGTTGCTTTTAATGGTTGTGTATGGCCTCTATTGAATAATTCAACGCTTAAAGATCCTAAACCCGTAGAGCAACAGGTATTTTATTATCGTGGTAATGGTAATGGATATACTAACTCCAATTTTTGGCTTCGCACTGGTATTGGAATCATGAAATTTGTTCATCCGGACGATACCTCTGCGGCAAAAGGTAATAAGGACTATGTCAAACTAAAAACGGAACCTGCTATTCGTTTTGCTGAAATCTTATTGATTTACGCTGAAGCTTTGAATGAGTTGGAAGATGGCTCTTCATACGACATTCCATCTTGGGATGGCTCTGCCAGTTATTCTGTCAAACGTGACATAAATGAAATGAAAAAAGGTATTCGTCCTGTTCGTTGCCGTGCAGGGGTTCCCGATTATACATTGCCAGAGTATCAAGACCGGAATGTATTCCGTAAGAAATTGAAGCATGAGCGACAGATAGAGCTCATGGGAGAAGGACATCGTTATTTTGATCTCCGCAGATGGAAAGACGCTCCGATTGAAGAGTCAATGGAAATATATGGTTGTGATGCTCTTATGACTGAAGAAAATAGAGCAGCGTTTCATTCACCAATTGTAGTCAATGAACTTCCAACTGCTTTTTCTCGCAAATTATATTTCTGGCCTATCAGTCATGAGGAGTTGAAACGCAATAAGCTGTTGACACAAAATCCGGGTTGGACATACAATGATTAATTTTAAAATGATATAAGTATGAAAATTATATATAATTGTTGGTTTGCATTATGTATGTTGCTCTTGATCACTTCTTGTAATGATGAGTGGAAAGATGAGCAGTATCGGCAATATATTTCTTTTAAAGCACCTATAAAAGATAAAGATAATGGGGTAACTCCAATATATGTGAGATACAACCCTGATGGAAAAGTACGCTATCAGTTACCGGTTATAGTTAGTGGGTCAACTACGAACGAACAAGATATAGATGTCCATGTAGCACTATATGAGGATACCTTGGAAATATTAAATAGAGAACGTTTCAGCGGGCGTACAGATTTATGGTATACGCTATTGGAGGAAGATAAATATGAATTCCCGGAAATAGTTCATATTCCTGCAGGAACATGTGTGGAACAACTAAATATTGATTTTGATTTGAGAGGAATCAATATGACAGATAAATGGGTGTTGCCTCTAACTATCGTTGATGATGCTTCTTATAATTATCAAGGTCATCCACGTAAAAACTATGCAAAAGCATTATTGCGTGTAATTCCTTTTAACGATTATTCCGGTTCATATAGTACAAGTACAATGGAAGTGTATATTCGAAATGCAAATGGAAGTACTGATAATAAACCGATGGTAACCAATAATCGTACAGCATATGTGGTAGATAATAATACTATTTTCTTTTATGCCGGTTTAATGAGCGAAGATTTATCAAGAGATGAACGGGAACTTTATAAAATATATATACGCTTCAATGAAGACAAATCATTGAGTATGTGGGCAGATAACGAAGAAAAGATTGGATTTAAGCTATACGGTACTCCTGCTTACAGTGTAACGGAAACTATGGATGCTACACGACCTTATCTAAAACATCGCTATGTTTCATTTACTATTGAATATGATTTTAAAGATGTAACTTCTCGGAATCAAGAAGTTCTTTATAAAGTTAAAGGAACAATGCTACTGGAACGAAATCTCAATACTCAGATTCCAGACGAAGATCAGCAGATTGAATGGTAAATAATGAAAAATTAAGAACCAGCCTGATGATCTAATTATATTTTATGGATTAGCAGATAAATACCATAAAATAAGAGAATAAGTTAGGCGTGATTCTGTAAACGACTTACGTGATTGAATCACGACAATAATTTAATATTCAATATAAGATAAATAATTAAGTAGCCTGTCATTGTCTAAATCGAGTTCAATGACAGGCTGTTTAAATTGCTTACAGTATGCTGCGGATATGATAATAAAGAATTTGATATAAATAAAAGGCTTTAAGTTAAGAAGAATGAGTATCTCTTATTAATTCATTCTTTAAGATTAAATTTACAAATAACAAAAAAGTAGAAACAGTGACGATAGAACGAGTATTGGGATCCAAGCTAATTGAATTGCTGTAACTGGGGATTTTTAGGGATAGTCGCGTCATCTTATTTACATAAAGTTACATGTCTTCTAATCCTAAGACTCGTGTTTCAATATCGTATTTTGCCATCTCTTTGTGCCTTAAATGTTCCACTTTTTCCATGAACGTTGAATGAACATAATTATTTTCTGGCATCCGTTTAACTTCTGCTATAAGGGCTTTTTTTCCACTTGATTTAAGAGCTACAATATCAATTTCATAAGAGTTTAATCGTTCTTTGTTTGTAGAACTTTTAGTTTCCCACCAGGAACCAATTTCTTTAAACCCACCTTCTTCTGCTAATTTCTGTTTAAAATAGTTTTCTAACACTTTGCCTGAATAAGTCTGATAATCAGCCTTTGCTAGTTGACGCAGGTCTTCAAAATTCTGTAGTTCAATATATGAACGATTCCGTTCGATGTATTTAAACCAGAAATTTAGAAAATTATCTCCAATAATATATCGTACATTTTTCTTAGTACCTGGTTTCGCAAAAATAGGCCGTTCGCGAGTTATCAAATTATACACATTTTCTAATTTACTTAAATGACCTCCGATAGATATCCCCCCTAGTACTGACTCTATTTCCCCTTGTGTATAATGCCCATTTGCTATTTCTAATAAGATGGAAAAGTAAATGCCATAATTTTTTCCAAATTCAGTAATCAACAAATTACGTCCTTCATCTATAAACAAGGAATTTTCTGAAAAAACGAAGTCATATATCCGGTCAACAGAAAGTGCTTGGTTGTCACAGAATAACTCTACATATTTAGGGATTCCTCCAGTCAGTGTATACAAAGCTAACAGGTCATCATTACTATATCCGGGCGCAAAATCCTCCATAATTTGTTTTAGCACTTTTGTATTGAAGGACCGAAGACATAAAATATTGTCAGCACGTCCGAATAATGGTTCTCCATGATCCGTGAATATCTTTTGCATCAATGAATATACAGAGCCGCTAATTACAAGATTTATTTTAGTTTCTTGCCGATATTCATCCCAAAGATTTTGCATATCACTAAAAACATCGGGTCTGATATTATAAAACTCCTGAAATTCATCAATAACAATATTAAAAGAACGTGTTTTTCCTATTTCGAAAAGATATTGTATCAAAGTAGTAAAGTTGGATATGCCATCCGGAATAAAAATAGATAATGTCTCGCGTACTATTTTTATAAAATCTGCGACTAATATACTCTCTGCTTTTCTTCCAATGAAAAAATATACAGTAGGTGTTCCCTTCAGAGCTTGTTTTATAAGACTGGTTTTTCCAATACGCCTACGGCCTGTTACCACAATCATTCTGGAATTTTGACCAAATGCAAGCTCTTGTACACGCTTCAATTCTGCAATTTCTTTCTCTCTATTATAAAACTTCATAATCAATAAGTTTTTCTCAACGGCTGTTGAGTCAACCGTCGTTGCAAAAATATGAAATAAATTAAGAACAGCCAATTTTGCAATACTTAATTATTGATGTTTTCGCCATTTTTAGAGTTCATCCGAAAGAAAATAGAATAATAAAGTAATGAAAATAAGTGACTTTATTGAGAGAAAAATCACTTTAATTTTACTTGAAAAAGATGTAAAGCACAACACAGTAACAATACGCTAATTTATAATATTCAGATTATCAAATAGATACAATTAGGTTTGTTAGTTTGGACAGGACCCGGAAAACCAACTTTGCACGGATGACTTCGCCGGACATTGGGCACACAATGCCAATCTTTCTGTAAAAGCGATCATGGGAGTGGCCGGATACAGCGAGATGGCTCGGATGCTCGGATTGAATGATGTAGCAGACAAATATGCGGCTATAGCCAAGAAAATGGCGGTGAAATGGGAAGAAATGGCGAATGAGGGAGATCATTACCGTCTGGCTTTTGACCGTAAAGATACCTGGAGTCAAAAATATAACATGGTTTGGGATAAGTTGTGGAACCTGAATTTATTCCCTAATAATGTTATCAGAAAAGAGATTAACTATTATTTGACAAAACAGAATCCTTATGGGCTCCCTCTGGACTCTCG
>ENA-USUK01000339-USUK01000339.1-human-gut-metagenome-genome-assembly--contig:-NODE-339-length-37339-cov-14.061752_pt1 | contig 37339 bp, 26 predicted proteins | sample MGYA00250062_ERZ773400 | MGnify/ENA primary metagenome ERZ773400 (study PRJEB29103, sample SAMN06111961) | human gut metagenome | biome: human gut; feature: ankylosing spondylitis patient; material... | reverse complement strand
GTATCTTCTGGGAGGAAATAATTCTTCGAAGAACAATCTGACGGAGGCAAAAAATAAAATTCTTGCCATTCGTACGGTAATGAATTTTACTTCGACCTATGCGATCAGTGAAGTCAATGAGGCTATCAATGCCATCCGGGATGCTGCCACGGCCATCAATCCGATCCTTGGAATCGCGGTCGGAGCCGCATTACGGCTGGCGGTAACCGGTATTGAGACAGCGGGAGACTGGGGGGAACTGAAAAAGGGAAATGATGTGGTTCTCATCAAACAGCATTTGAAGGATCTTACTTCTTATGATGCATTCGCCTCCCTGTTAAATAAGGATGCTGTGGAATCCGCAGAGGACTCCTGTGTCCGGCTGGACTATGAACAATATTTGAAACTGATGATCGTTTTCCTGACTTCTACAGACGAGGTCATGAACCGGACGAGGAATCTGATCGAATTAAATGTCAATGCCGCAGATGCGGGGCTGAAGGAGGATGAAAATCTGACGAGCCTGAGCTTTCATATGAAGGATGCGCATACTGCGGTGAATGCAACCTGTACCGTACATCTTGATTTTCTCGTGATGCCGGAAGGTTTTGCCAGAAAGGCAGCGAGCAGAGATGACTATAACAGTCTGATGGAATTCGAGAAGAACAGTTACAAATTCACGGTGACAAGAGGTTATTAAATGAACAGCTTCAGTAAGTATCACAAAAAGCTAAGAAAACAACTGAAAGAGGAACAAAAGGGAATGATGGTTGTAGAGGCTGTCATTACCTTTACTGTTTTTCTTATGGTGGTGATAGCAATTATCTATCTCATTAATGTTTTTATCGTACATAATAAGATCCAGTTTGCCATGAATACTGCGGCCCATGAACTGGCGAGTTATTCCTACCTCTATCAGGCATTGGGGATCCGTGGTGCAGAACAGCAGATCGCATCAGACGGGGCATCGTATACAGCGCCCATTGATGATACGGCAACACAGGTAGTGGATACACTGAACAAAATTCAGACACTTACCGGTGATATCTCTGGAACAGCGGAAAGTGTGAAACAGCTTGAGGTATCACAGGAATCCATTACAAATGCCTACAATTCGGCAAAACAGACCTATGAAGACGGTAAGGCAACCGTGGAATCCACAAAAAAATCCGTACAGCAGGTGACCGATCTGTTCAGTGATCCACAGTCACTGCTGGTGGGAGTGATCTATATGGGAGCCTCGGGGGCTTCTTATGCTGTGAAATCTGTCGGAGCGCAGGCCGCGGCAAGTGTACTGACCAAGCAGCATCTCGGCAGTGACGCAGATGCGGTATTAAGAGCTTACGGAGTTAAGGATGGTACGGCGGGACTTGATTTTTCCGGCAGTACCATGTACTGCGACAAGGACAAGAAAATGATAGACTTCGTCGTACAGTATGACATAGACATGAGCTTTATCGGATTCGTGGTACCAAAGGATATTCATGTGGTACAGAGAGTTACAGTTCCGGCCTGGCTGGACGGTGATGGAAGAACTTATCAACCCTGAGGATGGAGGAACAAAATGCAGTGGTTTAGTGCGGCGTTTACGGCCGGCGTGGTAACGGCAGTTTTCTACGGACTGCAATATATTGTGGAACAGAAGATGGATCTGGAATTTCGTCACAGCGGGAAATGGATTACCGATATTACTGTAATCCTGACATTGATCCTTACCTTTTCAGGAACCCTGGTGGTGGCAGGAATCCGGCTGCCACAGCTTGGAGCATCGCGATATCTTCTGGCAGCAGTATTACTTGGCGGGCTTGCTGTTCTCACCGTGACAGATTGTAAAAAACAGATGGTACCCAATAAGGTCATTCTGATATTACTTCTGCTGTGGACAGCAGTTGTGGGGATTACACTGATCGTTACGGTTTCCTACGGCTTCGAGCTTTTGTGCCGTTCTCTCGGGGGAGGTCTGATCAGTGGATTGATCTTTTTGCTTTGCTATCTTTTTTCCAGAGGGCAGATGGGGGCCGGAGACGTGAAACTGGCATTTGTCATGGGACTGTATCTGACTGGGGAGCGGATCATGGGAGCACTTTTCTACGGAACCGTGCTTTGCTGCATTTATTCCATCGTGCAGCTGCTGCGTAAAAAGCTGACCTTGAAAAATGGTGTTCCCATGACCCCGTTTTTATACCTGGGGACATTGATCGCATTATTGATTCCATAATTAGGAGACTGAGGTAGTGTTATGAAGACAAAAAAGATGTTATTGATCGTAGTTATTGCGGTGGTATTGGTAGTCGGCTGGCTGCTTTCTATACGGACAGCGTCCGGTACCGAGGTGATAGAGGAACAAAGAAACCTGGCAGCGGAGGCGGATGCACTGGCGGCAAGGCAGCTGTATGTCAGGGCTATCGACCTTTATGAGGAGGCACTGGCGCAGGATTCTCGGTTGACGACGGAGATCCAGGCGAAGCTTCTTGCTTCTTATCAGGGCTATGGAGATATGAATTCCTATGTAAAACTTGTGGAAAAACGTAATCTGGAAGGAACTGCCACGGAGGAAGAATACCGGACTGCCGCAGAGTATTATGTGGGAAGATCAAAATGGTCGGAGGCCGTTACCCTTCTGAAAGCAGGAGAGGAGAAGACGGGCAGTCAGTCCCTTGCGGATTATCTGGAGGAGATAAGATACCCTTACAAGGTGAAAGTTACAAGATACGAGCAGATTCTTCCATCGGCAGATAACCGTCAGATGGCGGCATTTGACGGCACAAAGTGGGGATATATAGATGAAGGAGGAAGCGATGTGCTGGACTTTATCTATGACAGTGCCACTTCTTATGGGACGGCTGGATTTGCGGTGGTATCCATGGACGGAACCTATTATGCAATCCTCTCTAACGGGGACTGGTATGGTGCGGATGACGGCACGACGTATGACAAAATGATGGATGTCCTGGGAGTCAGCGGAAAGAGGATTCTTGGAAAGCGTGGCGATACTTACAGCTATTACGATTATGATTTTGCCCCTATTGCGGTGAGCTATCAGTTTGACCGGATGAGCGGAAATGCCTGTGGCGTGGCTGCGGTATCCAGAGAGGGAAAATGGGGAATTATCAAGGATTCCGGAGAATCGGTCGTGGATTACATGCTGGAAGATGTGGCGGTCAATTCTCTGGGCAATGCATTTGCCGGGAACCGGGCTATGGTGAAAGAAAACGGTGCGTGGTATCTGATCGACACAGAGGGCAATCACATCGGTGAGAATTCTTATACGGATGCGAAAGCGCCGGAGTCCGACAGCTACATAGCGGTAGCAGACGCAAACGGCAGATGGGGCTATATTGACAGAAACGGCAATCAGGTCATTGATTACCAGTACAATGATGCAAAATCTTTTTCGAATCATCTGGGAGCGGTAAAGAGTGTAGATGACTGGGGGTATATCAGTGAGAAGAACTATCTGATCATTGAGGAAAATTATAAGGATGCCCAGCCGTTTCATAACGGCATTGCACAGGCCAGACTGACAGAAAGTATGGCATTGCTGACATTAAAGTATTTTGAAGAATAAGCAGAAGGAGTGAAAAACAGATGAATGAGGAAAATTTCTCCCTGCAGAGCAGCCTGGAGGGTAATTATCTGAACATCGCTCTGCCTCTGCAGGCAGAGGTAGATGAGATCGCTGTACGAGTAATGGAGGAGGATTGTCCGGAATTCCTGATTCCCTTCCGGATCGTAACCGTCAATGGCAGTACAAATTTGCGTTATAAGCTGATCAACACCATTGCACTGGCCTATTCTGATTGTAATCTGAGTAAACAACAGTTTGTAAAATTATTTATGGATCTGCTGACACCCTTTATGAAGGGAAAGGACTGGTTCCTGGATTATCATAATCTTTGCATAGATCCAAGATATGTGTTTATCAATAAGATGAATCACGGCGTAAGCCTGATCTATGTACCGGAAAACAGCTACCGCTACAGTGATGAGGAAATCAAAAAATTCTTCAAGGATCTGTTTACCGAGATCACTATTGCGGACGATCCAGGCTTTCAGGTAACCATGTTCCGGTATTTCGGAAACGAGGATTCTAATCTGGCGGATCTCTACCAGATCCTTTTACAGGAGCAGAAGAAAACAGGAATGGGACAGGCAGCGGTACCACAGTATACAGCACAGAACATAACCCCGGCTACGGCAACGCGGGAGACGATACCGGCCCAAACGACATCGCAGATGTTCTCTCAGAAGATGGAACCTGTGTCACAGACAGCTTCGACAGCAGCGGCACCAGACGGAAAGCAGGCACAACCGCATGGCAAAAACGGTGGGAAGTTCTCCCTGTTTGGCGGAAAGAAAGAGAACGAATCGAAAAAAGCAGCGGATCCGGTACCCGCGCAAAAAGAGGAACTGTTTGCGGGACTTGACGATATGAGTGATTCGGATGCAGCGGTAAGTGCCCTGTTCGGAGATACTCCCAAAAAGAAAAAGGAAAAGAAAGAAGGGGGAGGATTTTCTCTTTTCGGTGGTAAGAAGAAGGAACAGAATCCTGCAACAGACGCACCGGTGCAGCAGCCGACAGCAGCCCGTGTACAGGAGACTGTGGCACAACCGTCCGTTATGCAGCAGACCCCAACACCGCAAATGCCTCAGGGAAGCTTTCCCATGATGTCGACAGTTACGGATGAGAGCACGGAAATTGCAGGAGAAGACTACAATGGCGGTGCCTGTCTGGAACTGATCGAATCTGCGGTTTCGGGAGCCATTCCCCGGATCTCTCTGGATTTTGCGGGTCCCTTTATTACGATTGGGCGTACCTCTTCGGATGAGACCCAGCCGGATGTCGCTTTCAGCAAGGATTTCAGCCGGATCGGAAGAAAACATGCCAGAATAGAGAGAAGTGGAAGCGGATACTGCATCATTGATCTGGGATCCGCCAACCATACATTGGTAAATAATCAGGTGTTGATTCCCAATCAGCCCTATCCTCTGCCGGACGGCGGTGAAGTCACCTTCACGACGACCAAGCCGGTAAAATATAGAATCCATCTGTAAGGAGAGGAAATATGAGGTATGTTGCCGGATGCAAAAGCAATATCGGCAGAGTACGCGAGAATAATCAGGATGCGGTAGTACTTCGCACCTTTGAAAGAAGAGGAGACAATTTTATTGTTCTTGCGGTCTGTGACGGTATTGGGGGATTGGAGCATGGTGAAATGGCATCATCGCTGGCAGTTGCGAGAATTGAGGCGTGGTTTGACGAGGTCACCGAGTGGCTGGACATTACTGGAGCAGATGGAGAACTTCTGTTTTCACACATGAAGGATCTTGTGGAGGAATGTAATACGCTTGTCAGAGAGTGCCGAATCGCAAGAGGAATAGAGATGGGAACAACGCTTTCTCTGCTTATGATCGTTCGGAATACCTATTATATTATTCAGGTAGGGGACAGCAGAGTCTACCGTTACAATGACGGAACACTGGAGCAGCTGACGGTGGATGCCAGTGTAACCCGGATCAAAAATGGAAGGATGAAAGTTTATCTGGACAACTATCTGGGCAAACAGGATGAACTCTGGTTCACCAGTACAGTGGGAAATGTGAAGGAAAGAGATCTGTTTATCGTGTGCTCGGACGGTTTTTATCATCAGCTGGTGCCGGAGGACCTCCGGAAATATGAGAGAAAGCTTCGGAAGGCAAAAAAAGCGGATGAGGCTTGCGAAGAAATGATCGAATGCATGATGAACCGCGGGGAAAGAGACAACATTACGGTAGGCATTGTTACGGTAAATGGATAGACAGATTCGGAAAGGATGGCAGGAAAATGCTTGGATTGTCACAGCCAGATGCCTGGCTCTACGGAGGAATTGCCCTTATGGTGCTGGCAGTTCTGGTAGGACTTGGGTGCATTGTGGTCTTTGGTATTACCGGTAGGAAAATAAGGAACAAACTGGAGAAAGAATATGGAAAACCACAAAATAATAGCAGGTCTTTATGAAATTGATGAAAAAATAGGTGCTGGAGGAGGCGGTGTTGTCTACCTCGGCAGACATACGCGTCTTCATAAGCTTGTGGTTCTGAAAGCGGATAAGAGATCCCTTTCCACGAAAGAGGAGTCTCTGAGACGAGAAGTGGACATGTTGAAAAACCTGCGGCAGACGTACATACCTCAGGTATACGATTTCGTACAGCAGGATGGTGTGGTATATACCGTAATGGATTATATCGAGGGCGAAAGTCTGGATAAGATTCTGGCCAGGGGAGAAAAGATCCCCCAGCCGGATATCGTGAAATGGTCCTGTCAGCTGCTGGAAGCGTTGGATTATCTGCATCATCAGGGTTCCCATGGAATTCTGCACGGGGATATCAAACCGGCCAACATTATGCTGCTGCCGGATGGTGACATCTGCCTGATCGACTTTAACATCGCACTGGCTCTCGGAGAGGATGGGGCAGTCAAGGTAGGATTCAGCAGAGGTTATGCTTCCCCGGAGCATTACGGTGCAGAGTACATACAGGGAGACCATATGGCGGGAATGTCCGGAGCGGGAAAGCGTTCCCGGGCGGTGGCAGAAGATGACCGAACACTGGTGGACGATGAGCGGACGGAAGTGGATGATGAGCGGACGGAAGCGGATGATGAGAGAACCCAGGTGGATCCGGATGCCACGGAGGTGGATGGAGGAGATCTGTCAGCACCAAAGAAGGATTCGCAGGTATCTTTTTCCGCAGGCAGCGTAACGAGGAGTCAGCCCGGTGTGCTTCTGGATGCGAGGTCCGATATCTATAGTCTGGGTGCTACCCTGTATCATCTGTTAAGCGGCAGAAAGCCCGCACAGAGAGCAGCAGAGGTGATTCCTCTGGGACCTTCGGACTGCAGCATGGCCGTAGCGGAAATTATTAATAAGGCCATGTCGGTAAAGCCGGCAGACCGTTACCAGACGGCGGCAGAGATGCTGAAGGCTTTCCGGGATCTTCCTAAGAAAGATCCACGGATGGTACGCCATAAGAGAAGAATGTTTGCTTCCGCAGCGGTTCTGGGAGTGTTGTTTCTGGCAGGAGGAGCCTGTACTTTTGAGGGAATGCACCAGAAGGAACAGCGGCAGAAGGCTTTCACCATGGCAGAATATTCTGCGGATCTGTTAGCACAGGGAGATGTGACCGGGGCGGTCAAAGAGGCCTTGGAAGCAATTCCCGACAGAGAATCTGTATTCACGGCACCACGCACAGCGCAGGCGCAGAAAGCTCTGACCGATGCTCTGGGGGTATACAGTCTTGCTGACGGCTATAAGGCATATGATACGATAGAACTTCCGGCAGCTCCTTTTGATATGGATCTGTCCCCAGAGGGAACCAGGCTTTGTGTGGTCTATGGATATGAGGCGGCAGTGTATGATCTGTCAAGTGGAGAAAAACTGGCCGGAATACCGATTGCCCAGTCTGCTCTGGCGGATTGTCTGTTTATCGACGAGGATCATATTCTGGTGGCATCTGCGGATGGAGTGGAAAAATACGAAATAGCAACAGGCAAGGTGCTTTGGACTGGAGAGAAAGCCACTTTTATTACAATCTCCGGAGATGGCAAGACGGCAGCCTGTGTAAACAGAGAGGAGCCCAAAGCAATCCTGTATGATACAGAATCCGGAGAAAAGAAGACCGAGTGTGATTTTGAAGGCAGGCAGCTGCGGGTAGTGACCAATGATATTCTGGCAGATCCGAAGGACAATATTTTTGCCCTGAACCAGGATGGCAGCCTTCTGGCAGTCAGCTTTTCCGATGGCGGCGTGGAGTTGTTTGATCTTCATGACCTTGAGGAGTCTCTGATACTGTATGATACTTCGGATTATATACATATGGAGGGAGGATTCTTTGGTGACTACTTCGCATATGCTGTGCGAAACGGCACAGATAATGTCTTCGGTCTGGTGGATACTGTGCAGGGAATCAGCCTGGGAGAGAATGCAGCACAGGATCCTTTTTATCTGAAAACGGATGAAAACGGAATCTATCTGGCGAATAAGAATCTTCTGGTACAGATCACTCCGCAGGGAGAACAGTTGGAATTGGCTTATACCAATAATGTAAATATCAATGCCTTTGCCATAGGAGAGACTTATGCCATGGTGGCCTGTGAGAATAACAGTTATTCCTTTTATGACAGTGGGGCACATCTTTCTTCCAGAGAGACTGGAGAGAATCTGGCTGACTTTCTGGAACTGGGCAATACCTATGCCGTGGCGGGAAGCCGCAACGATCCGACGCTTCGCATCATGAAGCTGGAGAATTACGAGGATACCATTTTATTGACGTATGATGCCCGTTATGCACATGATGAGGCCCGGATCAGTCAGGATGGCAGTACCGTGATGCTTTTTAATAATGATGGATTCCGGATCTATGACAGATCAGGAAAACAGCTCACAGAAGTCCCGCTGCCGGATACGGATTCAATCTATGATCAGCAGTTCCGGAAGGATGCGGAGAAGTCTTATCTGGAGGTCATCTGGTATGATGGCACTGTGCGGACCTACAGTGCAGCAGATGGAACCATTTTTTCCGAAGAACAGAAGGATGCCCCCGGAAAGGATCTGTACGAAGAGTTTTATACAGAGGATTATCGTGTGGCTTCGTCCCTGCATGCGGCACCGGTGGTCTATGACGCTTCTTCCGGCAGAGAACTGGCAACACTGGAGGAAGAGGGATATCTGACTTATGTGACACAGCTAGGAGACCTGCTGGTTACTGAATATATCAGTACGGAGGGAGATCGTTACGGCCTTCTGTTGAATTCCGATTTTGAAGTACTGGCAAGGTTACCCGGTCTTTGCGATGTATGGAACGGTAGTTTCATCTTCGATTATGAATCAGGGAATTTGCGGCAATGCCGCTTATATTCCATCCAGGAACTGATCGTTCTTGGACAGAACTATATAGAATAAGCCGAAAGGAGAGCTCATCAAATGAAACATTTGAAACAGGGCATAGCAGCGTTTCTGGCAGCGCTTCTGATCATGCCCACATTGCCAGCAGCGGCAGAAGAGACAGCAAAAAGTGCTGGATTGGAAGCGGATCAGGTATGGTTCAATACCGGCAAAATGGCGGTCAGTGTCATTGATCCGTCAGTGTCTGAGAATGAAGCATATCAGAGTCAGTGGATGGATATGTTCGCTGAGGATGGCAGCTATACCATCAACATTCCGGAGGAGAATCCCTTCTTCCCTTATGAGGTACAGTTTACCTGCAACGGGGAGACCACAAATGAGTGGTTTATGAATCCGGAGGATACTGTAGAAGTAGGAGGACATACCTTCCATGTCAGCGCATACATGGATGGAACCGCAGTAACTCAGCTGAGCATGAATGTTGCAGGAAAAGAGGTTGTGGTATATCCGGAAGAAAAGGAATTCACAAATGATCCTGAGGAGGCCATTGCAACGACTTCCCTGACATATGATTTGAGTACAGAATATCTGACGGTAGATCTGACAAAATTTACGCCAGTGGAATTAACACGGGTTAAGATTGAAAGCTTACTTGCAGGAAGTAATGCGCAGATTGATACCAGTAAGATTGCATGGACTTTAAAATACGATGATTATTCAATTAGTCAAAAGGGAGATACTCTTGATTTAAGTATTTGTAATGGAACGACAACGGCAATTATGATCGTTGGAGAGGCAAATCAATTGGAGCAGTCCGATAAGAAATATGTAATTAGTCTTCGGTGCAATGAACTGGAAGACTGGTTGACAGCGCAGGTTTACAGTGAAAATTCCGAGGGAATCAGAAACGCAGCTAATATGGGGTATGTTAGATACTATACCTATGATGCGGATTCCAGATATTTGGATATTAATTATGAAAGAGGCATATTAAAATATTATGTGGGATTACAGGTAAATCCGCAAATGTTTGAGACACATCAATATGCTTCTTTAAGAGCATTTGATGGGAAGTTTAGTGATCCAACTCAGACGGCAACTGCGACAGATATTACAGAACTGATTTTCCCCAGCGATATGAGTGTAACAGATGCAGGATATCAGATTGCCGATATGGGAGGAACAAGAGGTGGTGAATTTACGCTGGTATCTTATGATTCTGAAGGAAATGTGACAGGTTGTCTTCCGATGAGTATAAGACTGGCGGGAACAGATGTCACGATATATCCAAGTGGATTACGTGACATTGCGACTGGCCAGTTAGTTGCAGATTTAGGTTCAGCAGGTTGGAACAATCGCGATCGAGTTAACGAATACAAATATACATTATATAAAGAGTATCCCGCTGATGAAATATATCGCTTCACATTTAGGTGTACAAATTATTTGGGCATAGATAATTCAAAAGTTTTGGCGGCATATGTGGGGAATTATGATACCATAGAAGCGGCAGAGGCTGCAGGGGCGGTTAATATAAAGGATTCGCTTTTTGCTGAAGATGAGGAGAATGCTTATCAGGCAGATTTTAGTAAGGGAATTGTGTTTTCTATTTTTGCCCAGTGGGCGGATGGAACTCATACACCAGAAAAATATAGTATACAAACTGTGAATGGTACTAATTCCTGTCAACCGGATATATTGAGCAATATGGCAGTGAAATTTACTGGATTGTTAGATACCAATGGCAGTCAGATTCCTGCATATATTATGAATACTGAAAATGATTCTTATGGTGAGTATAATTACCATGTTATGATGGTGGCTCCAGGAACGGACATGAGTAATGTTGCCCCTACATTTGAACTTTCAGATGACGCTGCCAAACTATATGCGGAGGGAAGCAGTTCTACGGAAGTTAGTGGTAAGAGTTATCATAATTTTTCAAATGGTATGTTACAGTATACCGCATCCGCAGATGACGGAAAGACTTTTAGAAATTACTGGTTAAAGATAATTCAGGCAAATAATAATGAGTATCCGTTGTTTGTTAGCAGCTTGACAGATGAGAGTTCTGAAACGAAATACAAAGATGGTGTGATCTATTCGAACAGAGAGATGATAATCGATAGTTACCATAATAATCGTCATGATATTTTCCTGGCAAATATCGGAACGACAGATTTACAGAATATTAAGGCAGAACTGGAGTCCGACACCTTACAGATCGGGGATTATTGGGAACTGGATGGAAGCCATAATCTGTCCGGTTATGTGGCTGCATCGACTTTTGATCACAATAATGTTGCAAAGCTTCGAATCATAGCAAAAGACGGCGTGGAAGCAGGTACGGAAGTAACCGGCAAGCTGACTATCAGTGCCTCAGGCAGGACACTTATGGTATTGAATTTAACTGGTATTATAGGTGATCCTGTCATTGTTACCAAGGAAATTCCGGCAGCAGTTAAATATGTTCCTTACGGAACAATGATTCAGAATAGTAACAAATACAGTTGGAATCGTATAAGCTACCGTTTATACGGAGGAAAACTTCCGGAAGGTATGGAGATTAAAATCAATGGCGAAATTTACGGCGTACCGAAAGAAAGCGGAAGTTTTACTTTCATTGTTGGCATGGAGAACGGCAGCGGGTTCAGTTATTCTACCAGTGTAGCAACTTATACTCTGACTGTTTTGGAGAATACGAATGAGAATGTTGAAAATGCGACGGACATCGGGTATGAGTTAAAAAATAGACTTATGGATGTCATAGATTTAAGTTCTCTTTCAGACAGAGAAGAACAGTTGCAATTTGCAAAAACGCATTCGCAAAGTATGGTGTCAAAGGGTGAGTTTTCGGAATATCAAGCAGTGTATTTAGATGGTGTGAAACTGACGGAAGGCAAGGATTATACAGCAGAATCCGGCAGTACCCGCATTACGTTGACTTATGAGACTTTGATGCAGTCCGTTGGAACACATACAATGGCAATTGAATTCCGTGAGGATAGTACGAATAATCTCAAGCGCGTTGCGCAAAATTACAAAGCAAATCAGGCTTTTGCGGGAAACAGCAGTAATAGTAGTGGAGATAATTCCAACAATGGAAACAATTCCAGTAGTGATAGCAAATCCGATAATGATTCCGATGATGCTGTCGTAACCGCAGGGACGATCAAGACCATTACTTATACAGTCCAGCCAGGGGATACTTTGAGCAAGATCGCTAAGAAGTATCTGGAAAGTGCTTCTCTGTGGAGAAAGATTTATGAGGATAATAAGTCTGTCATTAAGAATCCTAATATCATCCATGTAGGGCAGAAGCTGATCATTAACCTTTCTGGTACCGCTACTGCAGTATCGACGACAGCAACTGTTTCCACCAATGTGAATACTTATGTAGTTCAGCCCGGAGATAATATGTGGAAGATTGCAAGAAAAGTATACGGACAGGGCTATGCGTGGAGAAAGATTTTTGATGCGAACAGAAATGTTATTGCCAATCCTGGAATTTTGCATGTGGGGCAGGTGCTCTTGACTCCATAGTTGCTATGTGCCAAAAGATATTTACGGGAGAATAGTTTATAAAACCTCAAGATTCATTTTAGAATTAAATTAGAATTCGTACACATTCTGTACACATTTTTTCTGTAATATGTATTTAGATAGTTGATGAACTCACTATCTCCCCCCCTCATAAGAAATTGAAAAGCCTCAGGTATAACAGCCTGGGGCTTTTCGATTCTCCGATAAGACTTGACGACAGACCGATATCCGGGGTTATAATATAAAGATACGAACATTAAATTTATAGAAAGAACAGAAATTACAAAATGAACAAAATGAAATCACAGATTCACGAATGGAAAGAAGAGTTGAAAAACATCACATTAAAAAATTGTGCCATAACCTTATTGGGAAGTTTCATCCTGGCATTTGGATTATATCATGTACACTCCATCTCCGGTGTTACCGAGGGTGGTGTGCTGGGAGCAACTCTGTTATTGGAGCACTGGACAGGTATTTCCCCGGCGTTCACCGGCGGCATCATGAACGTGCTGTGCTATGTGCTGGGATGGAAACTGCTGGGTAAGGAATTCATCGCTTATTCCGCACTGGCTACGGTGGGATTCTCCGGTACGTATAAGATATGCGAACAATTCCCGCACCTGTGGCCCGGACTGGCGGACATGCCCCTTGTTGCCGCACTGGTGGGTGCACTGTTTGTTGGTGTGGGCGCCGGACTGTGCGTACGTATCGGTGGAGCACCCAGTGGAGACGATGCCCTTGCCATGAGCATTTCCCATGCCACCGGCTGGAAGATCCAGTGGGTGTACCTGATGTCGGACCTGATCGTGCTGGTCATGTCCTTGAGCTATATCCCGGTGAGACGGATCGGTTATTCACTGTTTACCGTACTTTTGTCGGGACAGGTGATCGGTTTTATCCAGAACTTCGGTAAGCCCCGGGAATGTGATACCGTAGAACTTCCCACAGCGGAGTGAAAAGCTACCGAGTGACCTGGTAGATCTGAATCTCTCCGTTGTCAAAGATGCAGGGATACAGAGAGGAAAGAGCTGCCTCGTCCACGGCATAATCCGCCCGTTCCCAGGAGGATACCTCGATATAATCAATTCCGTAACTTACAAGCAGGGGAGCCGCGTTTAAAGGATCCTCGTAAATGCTTTTGAAGTCCGCAAGGTTTTCCGAATGATAGAGACCATGGAATGCTAAAAAGGTTCCGGCACCGTTGACTACATTTCGTCCCGCCAGGGCGGAGATCTCATTGACATGTCTGCCATTGGTTAAAAAGCAGGAGGTGGCAGGGGTATTTTCTTCTACGAATGCGGCAGCTTCCACCTGGGAATTAGAGTATGCGGTGTAGTCGGATACCAGTTCTCTGCCAAGTGACAGTACGGCGGAGACGGTACACAGAAGCATCATGCCGACCAGACATAGGATACGCGAGGAACTTTTTTTCAGAGAGCGCAGCAGGTCTATACCGTATCCGGCGCTGAGACAGCAGACGAATACATAGGTCACATATAAAAATTTATTATTGTCATAAGTGTTCGGGGAAAAGGAAATGATCTCTGCCATAAACCATAGCAGACATGCGCCGGACATCACATCGAAATCTTCTTTTTTGCAATATATCATTGCGGGAACGAATAAAGCCAGGATTGCTCCCCAGTTCTTCAGGTAAAACCACAGATATTCATCTCCCTGATTGCCCCAGTTAAAATGTCCCGATAAAAAGCTGCCTTGCGCGGTCTGTCGGAAGGTCCATTCCAGCAGCTGCGGAACCGCAAGCAGAAGGACGACAGCAAAGAAAATTCCCCACGTAGTTAAGAACTCCCGCAGAGTATAGCTATCTGTTTTTTTCTTAAAAAAGCATCGATAGAACAGGGACAATCCGTACAGGACCAGCATTGCAGCAATGATAATTCCAAAACGAAAAAGTAATGCAGGTGCGATGACAGCGGCACTTTTGTTCAGAATCTCAAAAAAGAGCATACAGAGAGTAAAGATGCCAAGAAGAATGGCTCCGGGGTGCGTCTGTCCGGATGCTGAAGCATGAGGGATAGCGCGGTAGAGCCAAAGCAGCATCCAGCAGGCACTTAAAATTACAATGGCGACGAAGGAATGCGTGTGAATCATGGGCAGAGCTCCGGCGAGAATGCCTGCCGGGAGAAATAAGTCTTTTTCCCCATTCCTGATGGCACGGAGCAATAACCACAGAGCGCAGAACAGAACCGCGTAACCAAACAGGGTGGCACGCTGGGGCAGCAGCATATCCACGATGACATTGACCCAGCGGATATTCCGGGTAATCAGGTTGGTGGGAGTGGTGTAATAGCCGGTAAAAATATCACGAATCCGGTAACCACCTTCGCTGCTAAAGTCAATAAAATACATAAATCCCAATCCACCGTTATAGAAGAACAGAATCCACGCGGTCAGCGATTTAGCGCGGTCATGAAGAAGAGTGTCTGCGATGGCATAGAATCCGGCAAGTACCTGCAAAAAGGTGAAATACATGGGGAGCATATAGGCATAGCGCAGAGATGCTCCAAACAGATAGATACTGGCAGAAATACTGTCGCATAGGAAAGGATAACACAGTCTGTCCTGGGGAGAGATCGAGTAGTAAGGCGGAAAAATCTGTTGGTCGGCAATGCTTGTGATGATTCCCAGATGCATCTGCAGATCTCCGTAGGTACATTGCCCTACATGAAGTCCGTCTTCTTGTGGTAGGAGGGTGTGGGTGGACAGCAAAACACAAAATAACACAAAAGTAATACCTGCCAGTAAAAGAAAAGCATAATTTTCAAAAAACAGTTGCCGGCAATCCTTATGCAGAACCGGAGAGGAAGCTGTCGTGACCGGATGATATAGGGTATATAGAAGCAGCAGGCTCACAGCAATGAAAATAAGCGCCGCCACATGGGCGGTCAGGGAAAAATCGAAGAAAAAGGCAAACAATGCGGGAATCCATTGTAGTAGAACAGAACCGAGGACACTGCCGACAAGCAGCCGAAAGACTAATTCTTTTTGCGGAAAAAGGCGACGGATGTACAGAAAACCTGCGCACTGAAATATAAGAAAATAGAGTGTACCGATGATATTTCCGTTTACGGATCCGTAAAAGCCATTCATAAAGAATCCCCCTTTAAAAAAAGATACCTTATTATAGCATTACTTTGGAAGATGTGAAAGACACTGAAAAATTTAAGGGTGGTACATTTTAAGAAAAAAGAGTAAAATATAAAGAAGTATGCAACAAGATTTTTCGGGAAAGGCGGATACCTTTATGGAAAAAAGCAGAACATTAAAAACACTTCTGGATAAACTGGAATACGAACCGGTACAAGGGACTTTGGAGCGGGAGATCACAGCTGTAGTCTATGACTCCCGTAAAGTCATTCCGGGATGCCTGTTCATTTGTATTAACGGAGCAAATTTTGACGGACATGATTTTGCCGCACAGGTGGCAGCGCAGGGCGCCGGAGTGCTGGTGGTACAAAAGGACATAGAACTTCCTGCGGATGCGGATGTGACCGTGATCAAAGTAGCGGATACCCGATATGCCATGGCATTTATCTCTGCAGCCTGGTTCGGTCATCCGGCGGAGAAACTGAAAGTTATCGGTATCACGGGCACCAAGGGCAAGACCACGACCACCTACCTGGTGAGATCCATTCTGGAGAATGCCGGATATAAAGTGGGACTGGTGGGAACCATCGAGGTGATCATCGGAGACGAACATATTCATGCAAATAATACGACACCGGAATCTTACCTGTTGCAGGAGTATTTTGCCCGCATGGTGGATGCCGGACTGGATACGGTAGTTATGGAAGTATCCTCCCAGGCGCTGATGCTGCACCGTACCCAGGGATTTGTCTTCGATTACGGTATTTTTACAAATCTGGAGCCGGATCATATCGGTCCCAACGAACATGCAAGCTTTGAGGAATATCTGCACTGTAAGGGATTGTTGTTCAAACAATGCAAGGTGGGAATCGTCAACGGTGACGATGAACACTGGCAGGCAGTGACGGAGGGACATACCTGTGCACTGGAGAGCTTCGGTATGGGAGAACACTGCATGCTGCGGGCCGAGAACCGGCAATTGGTGCACAAACCCGGAGAACTGGGAGTGACCTTCCATGTGACCGGTCTGATGAATTTTGATGTGGAAGTACCCATGCCTGGCAAATTCAGCGTGTACAATGCGCTGGCAGCCATTGCCATCTGCCGTCATTTTAAGGTGGATGAGGAAGCTATCAAAAAGGCACTATTACAGGCAAAAGTAAAGGGTCGTATTGAGATGATCAAGGTTTCTGACCAATTTACTCTGCTGATCGACTATGCCCATAACGCCATGGCACTGGAAAGCCTGTTAACCACCCTGCGGGAGTATGAACCCCACAGACTGGTCAGCCTGTTTGGTTGCGGCGGCAACCGTTCCAGACAGCGTCGTTTTGAGATGGGAGAGGTCAGCGGCAGACTGGCGGATCTGACTATCATTACTTCCGACAATCCCCGGTTCGAGGAGCCTCAGGATATTATCAATGATATCAAGACCGGGATGGCGAAGACGGATGGAAAATATGTGGAGATCTGCGACCGCAAGGAAGCCATTACTTATGCCATCGAACACGGAGAACCCGGCGATATCATCGTGTTGGCGGGAAAAGGGCACGAAGACTACCAGGAGATCAAAGGCGTGAAGCATCCCATGGATGAACGGGATCTGATCCGGGATATCCTGGCGGAGGGACATATCCCCGGATCGGCAGCGGGTCAGGATCTATAAGACAGCCTTCCGGGACTCCGGTGAACAGAGAGGAAAACAGATTGCGTACGTTATATGCGGATATCATTGTAGATATCTCCCATGAAAAACTGGATAAGACATTTCAGTATCGGGTTCCAGAGAGACTGCGGGACAGATTGGAGCCGGGAGCCTGCGTCATGATCCCTTTCGGCAATGGAAACCGTCTGATCAAAGGTTATGTGGTCGGTATAGGAGAAAAATGTCAGTTCGATCCGGAGAAGATCAAGGAGATCGCAGGACTGCCGGAAAAAGAGACCGGTGTAGAAGACAAAATGATCGCACTGGCAGCCTGGATCCGCCGCAATTACGGTTCTACCATGATCCAGGCGCTGAAGACGGTACTGCCGGCGAAGCAGACTGTGAAGAAACTGGAGCACAGACAGCTGGTACGCCTGATGAACAGAGAGGAGATCCTGTCACTCTTAGGAGAATGTGAGCGCAAGAAACAGGTGGCGAAGGCCAGACTGTTAAAAGCTCTGTCGGAGCAGGAGAGCATTCCCTACGAATGGGTCACCGGGAAACTGGGCGTCAGTGCCGCTACGGTAAACAGTATCGTAAAAGTGGGCGCGGCAAAATTAGTCAGTACCGAAAGCTACCGGAATCCGGTGAAAATGCAAGCCTTGGAGGCGGCGCACAATACACTTAGCTCGGAACAGCAGTATATCGTTACGGAAGTGCTTACGGATTTTGATGCCGGCAGGAGGCAGACCTATCTGATCCATGGCATCACCGGCAGCGGCAAAACGGAAGTGTATATGCAGCTCATCGGCGAGATGATAAAAAGAGGACGCCAGGCCATCGTGCTGATCCCGGAGATTGCTCTGACCTACCAGACACTGCTACGGTTCTATCAGAGATTCGGTGACCGGGTCAGTGTCATGAATTCCACATTGTCTCCCGGAGAAAAATATGATCAGTGCGAGCGTGCAAAAGCAGGCGAGATCGATGTGATCATAGGTCCGAGATCCGCACTTTTTACCCCGTTCCCCAATCTGGGGCTGATCGTCATGGACGAGGAACAGGAGAACAGCTACAAAAGTGAGAGTACTCCCAAATACCATGCCAGAGAGACGGCAATGGAAGTGGCGAAGCTGTACGGAGCCAGTGTAGTGCTGGGATCGGCAACCCCTTCCTTAGAGGCGTATTACCGCGCCGGAAAGGGAGAATACAGGCTGTTCCATCTGACGAAACGCCTGACCGGCGGAGAACTGCCCACGGTACACACGGTGGATCTCAGGCAGGAGCTTAAGGAGGGAAACCGTTCTATTTTCAGCAGAAAATTACAGGAGCTGATGGCAGACCGGATCAGTAAGGGGCAGCAGACCATCCTGTTTTTAAACCGCAGAGGGTATGCGGGATTCGTATCCTGCCGCGCCTGCGGCGAAGTCATGAAATGTCCCCACTGCGATGTCTCCCTCTCGGAACATAAGGGGGGAAGGCTGATCTGTCATTATTGCGGCTATATGCAGCCCATGCCAAAGCTATGCCCGAAGTGCGGATCAAAATATATTCTGGGATTCAAAGCAGGTACCCAGCAGATCGAAGATAAATTGAAAGAATTGTATCCGGGGGTGCGGACACTGCGGATGGATGCGGATACTACCCGGACAAAGGACAGTTATGAGAAAATATTGTCTGCTTTCGCGAACGGTGAGGCGGATGTGTTGATCGGCACCCAGATGATCGTGAAGGGACATGATTTCCCGAAGGTGACCCTGGTGGGGATCCTGGCGGCAGATCTGTCCTTAAACGCCTCGGATTACCGTGCCGGAGAGCGGACATTCCAGCTGCTGACCCAGGCAGTGGGCAGAGCAGGCAGAGGGGTGCTTTCGGGAGAGGCGTTGATCCAGACTTATCAGCCGGATCATTATGCCATTACCTGCGCGGCAGCCCAGGATTATAAGAGCTTTTATGAGGAAGAGATCCTGTACAGAGAGCTGTCGGGATATCCTCCGGCGGCACATATGCTGGCGGTGCAGATCTATGGCAAAGAGGAAGAAAACGTAAAACAACTTGCCCAGAGGCTGGCAGATGTGGTAAAGTCTAATATGGACTTTTTGCAGATATTGGGACCAACCCCGGCAAATATCAGCAAAATCAACGATATTTACCGGTATGTGTTCTATGCGAAGCATGCGGAGTATGATACGCTGGTGGCGGTAAAAGACTGTGTGGAGGAGACTCTGAGACAGTGGCAGCCAAGACAGCTTAGTATACAATTCGATTTTGACCCGGTAAGCGTATTATAGGAGGTAATAATTGTGGCAATCAGGAATATTCGTGAATATGGAGATGAAGTACTGAAAAAGACCTGTAAGGAAGTCAAGGAGATGACTCCCCGGACGAAGGAACTGATCGAGGATATGTTAGAGACCATGTATGATGCCAATGGTGTAGGGCTGGCAGCCCCCCAGGTGGGCATACTTAAGCGGATCGTGGTGATCGACACCACCGGAGAGGATCCGTATATTCTTATCAATCCCCGGATCGTGGAGAGCAGCGGAGAGCAGACCGGACAGGAAGGGTGCTTAAGTGTTCCCGGGAAGTTTGGTATCGTGACCAGACCCAATTATGTGAAAGCGGTAGCTTTGGATGTGAACATGAAGCCCATTGAGGTAGAGGGTACAGAATTGCTGGCAAGAGCCATCTGCCACGAACTGGATCACCTGGATGGACATCTCTATGTGGAGAAGGCAGAAGGCCCTCTGCAGGACGTGACCTATGAGGATGAGGAAGAAGAATAAGTATTCCGGGAAGGAGATAGGCTATGCAGATCGTATTTATGGGAACTCCTGATTTCGCAGTGGGAGCTCTGGAAGCTTTGATCGTACAGGGACATGAGATCACCGCAGTGGTGACCCAGCCGGACAAGGCAAAGGGAAGAAGCGGGCAGTTACAGTTCCCACCGGTGAAGGAATGTGCTGTAAAACACGGCATCCCGGTATTCCAGCCCCGCAGGATCAAGACTCCCGAGTCTATGGAAGAATTGAAAAAATATCCCGCAGATGTCTATATTGTGGCAGCTTTCGGACAGATCCTGTCTCAGGAGATCCTGGATCTGCCGAAGTACGGATGCCTGAATATCCACGCATCTCTGCTCCCGAAATACCGTGGTGCATCTCCGATCCAGAGAGTGATCATCGATGGAGAGACGCAGACCGGTGTGACCATCATGCAGATGAATGCCGGACTGGACACCGGAGATATGCTGTATCAGAAGAAGATTCCCATTTCTTCGGAAGATACTTTTGAAACATTGCACGACAAGCTTATGGTGCTCGGCGGAGAAGCGATCACCGAAGCACTGCCGCTCTTAGAAGCAGGAAAGCTGACCCCGGAAAAGCAGGACGATGCGAAGACCTGCTATGCGGCACTGATCACCAAAGAAATGGGCAGACTGGATTTCACCAAAACGGCAGCCGAACTGGATAGACTGATCAGAGGACTGACTCCCTGGCCCAGCGCCTACACATTTTATCGCGGAAAACAGTTAAAGATCTGGAAGGCGATTCCCATGGTGACGGCTCACACAGAAACCCCGGGAACGATCCTTACGGTAAATAAAGACTCATTTGAGGTGGCAGCGTCGGAAGGCGCTTTGAAGGTCATGGAATTGCAGCTGGAAGGCAAAAAGCGTATGACAGCCCATGATTTCCTGTTAGGCGTGAAGGTGCAGCCGGGAGAACTCCTGGGAGAGTGATAAACAATCCAGGCAATAAGAAAGGAGACTTTGCTATGTACGGTGGTTATTATGGATATGGTTATTATTTTGACCCCACGTATTTTCTGGTATTGATCGGACTGGTGTTATGTCTGGGGGCCAGTGCACTGGTGAACTCCACCATGCGCAAATACAGTAAGGTCCGGAATATGAGAGGGATTACGGGAGCGGAAGCTGCCCGGAATATTCTCAATAGAGAAGGCTTGTATAACGTACAGATCGAGTGTCTGAACGCAAACGACGGCGACCATTACGATCCCCGGACAGATACCGTAAGACTGTCATATAAGAATTATAACGGAACCTCAGTCACCGCAGTCAGTGTCGCAGCCCATGAGTGCGGACATGCGATCCAGCATGCCCACGGCTATGCACCTATGAGTATTCGTGCGGCACTGGTACCTGTGGTGAACATCGGAAGCAACTTAAGTATTCCCCTGATTTTCTTAGGAGTATTGCTCAGCTGGAACCAGACATTGATCCAGCTGGGAATCTGGGCATTTGCCCTGACCGTGATCTTCCAGCTGGTGACACTTCCCGTGGAATTCAATGCCTCCCGCAGAGCAATTGTGAAGGTAGAGGAATACGGACTGTTAGGTAATGAAGAAGTAAGCGGTGGTAAAAAGGTGCTGACAGCGGCAGCCCTTACCTATGTAGCGGGAGCAGCATCCTCTGCATTACAGCTGCTTCGTCTGATCCTGTTGTATGGCGGTAACCGCAGAAGGAGAGACTAAGCATGGGGAAGCCTGCAACCACCGATACAAGAGAGATTATTGTGGAGATCCTGCTGGACCTGGAAAAGGGGCAGGATTTTTCCCATAAATTAATAAAAGCAGTGCTGGATAAATACGATTACCTGGATCCCAGAGATAAGGCATTTATCAAGAGAGTTACGGAGGGTACCATAGAGAGACAGCTGGAGCTGGATTATTATCTGAACCGGTTCTCTTCGGTTCCGGTCCGTAAGATGAAGCCTCTGATCCGTTGTCTGCTCCGCATGAGCACCTATCAGATCCTGTATATGGATGCGGTGCCGGACAGTGCGGTATGTAATGAGGCCTGCAAGCTGGCGGCAAAGCGCGGCTTCCGTACTCTGAAGGGGTTCGTCAATGCCGTCCTGCGAAGTATTGCCCGCAGCAAGGACAATATGCCCATGCCGGATCCTGCGGATCCCGTGAAATATTTCAGCGTAAAATATTCTATGCCGGAATGGATCGTGAATCTGTGGCTTCCGGTATACGGCATGGAGGGAACGGAAACACTTCTCATGGGACTGCTTAAGATTCATCCGGTATCTCTGCGTTTTTGCCTGGAATTGTCGGAAGCGGAACGTGAGGAGCTTAAGAAACAGATAGAGGCTAGAGGGGTTCACTTAAGCGCACATAAGGAGCTTCCTTATGTATATCTGGCGGAAAATCTGGAAAACGTCAGCGAACTGCCCGGATTTGCCGAAGGAAAATTCACTGTACAGGATGCGTCTTCTGCCCTGGCGGTAAAAGCAGCAAAAATAAATCCGGGAGACTTTGTTATGGATCTGTGTGCGGCACCGGGAGGTAAGACGATCCTGGCGGCAGAATATACGAAAGAGGCGGGACATGTGTTATCCCGCGATGTGTCGGAATATAAGACAGATTTGATACATGAGAATCTGGAGCGCATGCACCGCACCAATGTGGAAGTGGAAGTGCATGATGCCACAGTTTATGGCGCAGAGAGGGAAGCGTCTGCGGATGTGGTGCTGATGGATGTCCCCTGCTCGGGCTTAGGTGTTATGGGCAAAAAGAGAGACATTAAATATCATGTGACACCGGAGAGCCTTAAGTCTATCCAGGAACTGCAGAGGCAGATCGTGGAAGCCGGATGGCGGTATGTGAAGCCGGGCGGTGTGCTGTTGTACAGCACCTGCACGATCAACAGAGAAGAGAATCAGAACATGGCAGCCTGGATCATGGAACAGTTTCCGTTCGTTTTAGAGGAGGAGAGACAACTTCTGCCGGGAACGGATGAGACCGACGGATTCTACTTTGCAAGGCTGCGCAGAAGAACGTGAGATATAAGACATGGATAGTAAAAAAGATATCAAATCCCTGAATCTGGAGGAACTGAAGGTCGAACTGGAGAGTATGGGAGAGAAAGCTTTCCGGGCAAAACAGATGTATGAGTGGATGCATGTGAAGTTAGCGCGAAGCTTTGACGAGATGACCAGCCTCTCCGCAAAATTCAGGGAACAATGCAAGGAAAAATATGAATATACCTGTGTAAAGCCTGTCAGAATACAGGAGTCGAAGATCGACGGTACGAAAAAGTTTTTATTTGAACTGTCTGACGGCAACGTGGTGGAAAGCGTGTGGATGCAGTACAAACACGGCAACAGTGTCTGTATTTCTTCCCAGGTGGGATGCCGTATGGGCTGCAGATTCTGTGCGTCCACCCTGGATGGACTGGAGCGGAACCTGACACCTTCGGAGATGTTAGATCAGATCTATGCCATCACGAGGCTGACGCAGGAGCGGGTCTCCAATGTGGTAGTCATGGGCACCGGAGAACCCATGGACAATTATGATAACATTTTAAAATTTCTCCATCTTTTAACAGATGAGAACGGATTGCATATCAGCCAGAGAAATGTGACGGTATCTACCTGCGGCATCGTGCCCCGGATCAGACAGCTGGCAGAGGAAAAACTGCAGATCACACTGGCATTGTCCCTGCATGCCACGACCGATGAGAAGCGAAGAAAACTGATGCCCATCGCCAATCGGTATTCCATCGATGAACTGATGGATGCCTGCCGGTACTATTTTGAACAGACCGGGCGGCGGATCACTTTTGAGTACAGTCTGGTAGGCGGTGTGAATGATACAAAAGAGGATGCCGAAGACCTGATCGCCCTGGCGAAGCCTTTGTGCTGTCACGTCAATCTGATCCCGGTGAATCCTATTAAAGAGCGGGATTATGTGCAGTCGGACATGAAGCACATTCAGGCATTTAAAAATAAACTTGAAAGTAAAAAGATACATGTTACAATTAGAAGGGAAATGGGCCGGGATATCGATGGCGCCTGCGGACAGTTAAGACGCCGTCATGTGCAGGAGACACAGAACCCGGACGGACTCTCACAGGAGGAAGTTTGACGTGCTCAAGACGTTTTCCATAACCGATATCGGAAGGAAAAGAAATATCAATCAGGATTATATCTATACCTCGGAAGAGCCGGTGGGCAACCTGCCCAACGTGTTTATCGTAGCAGATGGTATGGGTGGACATAATGCGGGCGATTATGCGTCGAAGGTGACGGTGGAGACCATGATCAATGAGATGGAGAATTCTTTCGAGAAGAATCCGTCACTGATCTTCCGCAAGGCGATCGAGGAAGCCAATACGGTGATCCGGAAGCGTGCCAGTGAGGATAAGAAGCTGGAAGGAATGGGTACGACCGTAGTGGCGGCATCCTGCATGGGCAGATTTTTGCAGGTGGCCAATGTGGGTGACAGCAGACTCTATGTGGTGGGCAGCAAGATCCGTCAGATCACAAGAGACCATTCTTATGTAGAGGAAATGGTGCGCATCGGAGAACTGGACCGTGAGAACGCCAGGAATCATCCTAAGAAAAATATTATTACCAGGGCAGTGGGAGCGGAAGATCACGTGGAACCGGACTTTTTTACCGTGGAACTGCAGGAGGGTGACATCGTCTTAATGTGTACGGACGGGTTGACCAATATGCTGGAGGATGAAGAGATCCGTATGATTATCAACGGAGCAAGAGATCTCGTGGAACAGGCACAGCACCTGGTAGAAGCAGCCAATGCCAACGGCGGAAAAGACAACATCAGTGTGATATTGATCGAGCCGTGTGCATAAGACAGATAATATTCAATATGCTTAGTTATTTAGGTTTTTGGAATGGAGAGCAGGAATGATCAAAATAGGAATGATGATCGGCGATCGCTACGAGATCCTGGAGAAGATCGGAACCGGCGGTATGTCAGATGTCTATAAAGCAAAATGTCATAAGCTGAATCGCTATGTGGCGATCAAGGTATTGAAACAGGAATTTAGTGAGAACGCTAATTTTGTCTCTAAATTCCGCATTGAGGCACAGGCGGCAGCGGGACTGATGCATCCCAATATCGTAAATGTCTATGATGTAGGAGAAGAGAACGGAATCTACTATATCGTAATGGAGCTGGTAGAAGGCATCACCCTCAAAAAATACATTGAAAAAAAGGCGCGTCTGTCTTACAAGGAAGCGGTAAGTATTGCTATCCAGGTAAGCATGGGAATTCAGGCTGCGCATAATAATCATATTATTCATCGGGATATCAAACCGCAGAATATCATTATCTCCAAAGACGGTAAGGTAAAGGTGACGGACTTCGGTATCGCCAAGGCAGCTACCAGTAACACCATTACCTCCAATGTCATGGGAAGTGTCCACTATACTTCTCCGGAGCAGGCCAGAGGTGGCTACAGCGATGAGAAGAGCGATATTTATTCTTTGGGAATTACGATGTTCGAGATGCTGACCGGCAGAGTACCCTTTAACGGGGAGACCACAGTAGCGATCGCCATCAAGCATATTCAGGAGGAAATGCCTTCTCCCAAGGAATATGTACCGGAGATCCCTTCCAGTGTGGCAAACATTGTATTGAAGTGCTGTCAGAAGTCCCCGGACCGCAGATACCAGAATATGGCGGAGCTGATCGCAGACCTGAAGCAGTCTCTGATCAATCCGGATGAGGATTTCGTGGTGAACCATGACCCGGACATGGAGGGTGGCACACGGATGCTCTCCGATGAGGATATGGCACAGATCAAGAGAAAGACACCTTATCCCGCAAACCGTGAATATGAGGAACCGGACCACGATGAGGCCATGCGCCTGCGCTCCGATACAGAAGCAATGTACGAGAATGAAGAAGAGGGAGAAGGCGAAGACGATTACGATTACGATCCCAAGATGGAGAAAGTGACCACGGTTCTGGCAATCGTTGCTGGTATCGTGATCTGTATCATCCTGATCGTATTGGCGGTGAAAATCTTCGGCGGGAAAAAGGACGAAGGCAATAAGCCTTCCGGCCCGATCATCACTACGGAGGAAACCAAGGAAGAGGCAGAGAAAGTCACCATGCCGGATGTGAAGGGCATGAATGTGGATGATGCGAGAAATACACTGACCGGACTGGGAATTCTGACGGAAGTCGCATATGAGGAATCTGATTCCGTGGCAGAAGGTGTGGTGATCAGTACCGACGTCAGCGAGGGTGCCCAGATTGAAAAAGGCAGTACGGTAACACTTACGGCAAGTGCCGGAACCCAGGGCGTAGAAGTTCCGAAGGTGGTGGAGCTTACCTTTGATGAGGCGAATACACAGCTGGTAAGCAAGGGATTTCTGGTCAATAAGACAGAGGGCTATTCCGATACCATAGAAGCAGGACGCGTGATCTCCCAGACCCCCGCAGAGGGTAATAAGGCACCGAAGGGCAGTGTGATCACCGTTACTGTAAGCCTGGGCAAGGAAGATACGAAGATCCGTGTGCCGAACCTGATCGGACTGTCAGAGCAGGATGGTACGGTGGAAGCAATCGAAGCCGGACTGACGGTAGGCAGTGTGACCTATATTTACAGTGACGAAGTGGGAGAGGGCATGATCTGCTACCAGAGCTATTCCCATGGATCCTATGTGGATCAGGGAACCTCCATTGATATTAAGGTGAGCCAGGGCGCACAGAAAGTAACCTATAAGTGCAATGTCAGCATTGTGGCACCGACGACTTCCGAGGCACCCAAATATGTATCGGGAATGGAAGTCGGTATCACTCTGGTGGCGGATGACGGCACTGTGCTGATGGATACGAAGGTTACCACATTCCCGGTATCGACCAATATCAACGGCATCGCCTCCTCCGGCGGTACACTTACCATGACCTATCAGGTGACAACGGAGGGAAGTACTACAACGGATACAGATGGCAATACCATTAATGTCCCCGGCACCACGGAGAACCAGTCCTTTACCCGAAGAGTGGAATTCGTGAAGGAATAAGACAAAGGCAGGAACTATGAAGGGCAAGATTATAAAAGGAATTGCCGGATTCTATTATGTTCATGTAGAGGATGCTCTGCATGGTGCGGACGGAATCTATGAATGCAAGGCAAAAGGTGTCTTCCGTAAGGACCATAGGAAACCATTGGTCGGGGACGATGTGGAGATGGAAGTCATAGATGAAGCACAGAAAAAGGGAAATATCACAGAACTGCTTCCCAGGCACAGCGAACTGATCCGCCCGGCGGTTGCCAATGTGGATCAGGCGCTGGTGATTTTTGCCATCTGTAAGCCACAGCCCAATTTTAACCTGCTGGATCGTTTCCTGATCATGATGCAGCAGCAGGACATTCCCTGCATCATCTGTTTTAACAAACAGGACATTGACGCAGAGGGAAAAAAAGAGGATTATCGTTCCATCTATGAACAGGCGGGATTTCAGACCATTACTGTCAGTGCCAGGGAAAAGGAAGGCATCGACAGATTAAAAGACCTGCTTCGGGGCAAGACCACCACGGTGGCGGGGCCCAGCGGTGTCGGCAAGTCTTCGCTGGTCAACTGCTTGCAGTCGGGGATCGTGATGGAGACCGGGTCCATCAGTGAGAAGATCGAGCGTGGAAAACATACCACCAGGCATTCCGAACTGATCTCCATTGCACCGGATACTTACATTCTGGATACTCCGGGGTTCAGCTCCCTGGGACTGTTCGGACTGGAAAAAGAGCAGCTGGCGGGATTTTATCCCGAATTTGTTCCTTTTGAAAAATATTGCAGATTCGGAGGATGTTCTCATATCTCAGAACCGGTCTGCGGCGTGAAAGATGCCGTGGCGGAAGGGGAGATTTCGCAGACACGTTACGAGAATTATTGTCTGCTCTATGAGGAACTGAAAAGTCAGAGAAAATATTAATTATGAGTGAAGTGCAGAATCATCTTGGGGAAAAATTTAAAGCGACCATTGCCGAAGCCATGAAGACCGGAGATTTCCGGGCACTGAATACATTAGTAACCGATACGGTCACCGATGCTCTGCGGGAAGCGGATTTTCAGGCAAATCTGTCCAGGGAAGCCACGGAGAAAAAGGTCTGGAATTCCCAGCGCAGCTGGCAGGATAAAAAGCGGGAAGAAGAGAAGTCTAAAGAGCAGATCCAGGCGGAGCGCGAAGAGCGGGAAAGACAGCGGGAAGAACACCGCAGACAAAACGAAGAATGGCACAGACAGCGAATAGAACGGGAAAAACAATGGGAAGAGCAGCGCAAGGCACAGGCAGAGCAGAACCGTGCCAGGAATCAGGCAGGAGTTGGGACATCCAGACAGGCTACGGCTTCCGAGATGACTTCTTTGGTAAAAATGGAGAAAAAGGGAAGCGTGTCCGGAACTTTGTGCACCGTGTTCGGCGGCATCGGACTTGGTTTTTCCGGGCTGGGACTTTTGGTACAGCTTCTCCTGGCAGCTTTTAGTGCAGCAAGCTTAAGTGCGGCAATTCTTCCGGGAGTACTTTCTTTGGTATTTTTGGAGATGATCTCCTATGGTAACGGACAGCGCAGAAGATTACAACGTGCGGAGAAATATCAGGAACTGTGCGGTACCAAGATGTATGGTGTGATCACGGAGATGGCGCGTTATACCGGCAAAAGCGTCCGCTATGTAAAAAAAGATCTGCGTAAAATGTTAAAAGCCGGAATGTTCCCTAACGGTCATCTGGATGATAAAGAAACCTGTTTTATGTTAAATGATGTGATCTATCATCAATATCTGGAGACAGAAAAGGCTTATCTGGAACAGAAAAAATCAGAGGAACAGGCAAAACAGATGCCGGGCAAAGGAACAGCACAGGATGCTGCACAGACAGAGAGAGAACAGGAACTCCACAGCATGGTAGCGGAGGGGATGGAATGCATCAGACATCTTCGGGACCTGAACGACAGGATCAAAGAGGAGGCAATCTCTGAGAAGCTGTACCGTCTGGAGAATCTGTTGAAGGAGATCTTCGACAGAGTGCAGGAGCACCCGGAGCAGATGCATAGAATGCATAAATTAATGGATTATTATCTGCCCACTACTTTAAAGCTGGTGGAGCAGTATGCGGAATTTGACGAGGTCAGCAGTCCCGGAGAGGACATTCTCGATGCCAAGAAAGAGATCGAGAAGACACTGGACATGATCAATCAGGCATTTGTGACATTGTTAAACAATCTGTTTCAGGATGCAGCCTTTGATGCATCGGCAGATGCGCAGGTATTACAGACCATGCTGGCAAAAGAAGGTCTGACGGAATCTGATTTTGTAATGGAAAAACAGTAAATTGAAATTTGATTTGCGATTCCTCCGACGAAAGGAATCGTCTGCGGAAGGGAGATTAGTATGAACATGGATTTAGACGCAGCAACGAAAGAAGCACCGACTCTTACACTGGATCCTTTTGCGGAGGCAAAGGCAGAGATCGTGGAGAAGAAGCCGGAGGAGTTAGTGGAAGAGCAGGCGGTTCCTGAGATGGAACTGACACCGGAAGAGCAGAAGCAGGTGGATGATTTCGCAGCACAGATCGACCTGACCAATACCCAGGCGGTGTTACAGTATGGAGCCGGAAGCCAGAAGAAGATCGCAGATTTCTCAGAGACGGCGCTTAATAATGTCCGGACCAAGGATATGGGAGAGGTTGGAACTCTGTTAACCGATGTGGTGGCACAGCTAAAGGACTTCGACACCGAGGAAGATAAGGGATTTTTCGGACTGTTCAAAAAAAGCGGAGACAAGCTGAGCAATCTGAAAGCAAAGTATGATAAGGCAGAAGTCAATATCACAAAGATCTGTGATGCCATGGAGAGTCATCAGGTAGTGCTGTTAAAGGATGTGGCTGTGTTGGACAAGCTATACCAGCTGAACCTGAATTACTTCAAGGAACTGTCCATGTATATCCTGGCAGGCAAAAAGAAGCTGGCGCAGGCAAAAAGTGTGGAGCTTCCGGAACTTTTAGAGAAGGCACAGAAGAGCGGACTGCCGGAGGACACGCAGGCAGCGAAAGATTTCGCGGCAATGTGTGAGCGGTTTGAGAAGAAGATCTATGATCTGGAGCTGACCAGAGCCATTTCCCTGCAGATGGCGCCCCAGATCCGTCTGATCCAGTCCAATGATATCGCCATGTCCGAGAAAATCCAGTCGACGTTAGTGAATACGATCCCCCTGTGGAAGAGTCAGATGGTCATTGCCATCGGTTTGGATCATGCCACTGATGCCGCCAAGGCACAGCGTGCCGTATCGGATATGACCAATGAACTGCTGAAGAAGAACGCGGAAGCACTGAAGGTGGCGTCTGTGGAGACAGCGAAGGAATCCGAGCGGGGAATTGTGGATATAGAGACACTTAAGAGTACGAATCAGACACTGATGACGACACTGGATGAGGTCATGAAGATACAGGAAGAGGGACGTGCGAGAAGACAGAGCGCAGAGGAAGATTTACAGCGCATTGAGAATGAAATGAGAGATAAATTACTGGAGATGAGCCGGGCATCCCATACCTGAATTTTACATAATTTTAATCAGCTTCATCTTGACGAAACAGGTAAGGAAAATTAAAATAAAATACAGGAAGGTTAATTCACGGAAGGAGCAGAAAACAAATGAAAAAACTGGAAGAAATACTGAGAGACAAACCAATTAAAAATAAGCTTTCTTTTGCATTCCGCATCATGGACATTTTATATGTGGTGCTGGCACTGGTGGCAGTGGTGGAATTGATAAAGTCAAAAGGCTATATAGGAAGTATAATTGTTGTGGTTTTACTTGTTTTAGCTATCATATTTAATGCATCCATGTCGAAAATGCTTGCCAAAATGCTGGTAGATCCGATCACGAACCTGGTAGCTGCGTCTGAGAAGATCGCATCCGGTGATTTTGAGATCGGCGTACCCTATGAATCTGAGGATGAGCTGGGCAGTCTTTCCGACAGCTTTGAGACCGCCGCCGCTATTTTAAAAAAGGTTGTATCAGATCTGCAGACTATCGTAGAGCAATTTTCCGATGGTAATTTTGATGTTCACAGCAGCTGCCCGGAAGCATATGTCGGACAGCTCCGCAGTGTACTGGATGAGCTGGATGAAATGGTAAATAAGGTCAGTGAGACCATGCATGGTATTCAGGATTCCTCCGAGCAGGTATCTGCGGGCAGCAATCAGCTGGCAGTCAGTGCACAGGATATAGCTGAGGGTGCTACCAATCAGGCAGCATCCGTAGAAGAACTGGTGGCTACCGTAGAAGAAGTAACCAGTCAGGTACTGGAAAATACCAAGTCTACCGACATTGTACATGACAAGGCGAAAAAGGTAGGTATCGAGGCAACCAACAGCCAGAAGAAGATGGATGAGCTGGTAGATGCCATGAAGAAGATCAACGCAACGACCCAGAACATTGAAAAGATCATCGCGGATATTGAGAATATCGCATCCCAGACCAATCTGCTGTCCTTAAACGCTTCCATCGAGGCAGCCCGTGCCGGAGAGGCAGGAAGAGGCTTTGCAGTCGTGGCAGATCAGATCAGACAGCTGGCAGAAGAGAGTGCTAATTCCGCAGTAGAGTCCAAGAAGCTGATCGAAGAGTCCATGAACGAGGTAGAGGTGGGTAATAAGGTCACCAAGGAGACCAATGATGCTATGCAGGAGGTTATGGCTGAGCTGGATCAGATCATCCAGGAAGTTGCCAATATCCGTACTGCGTCTGACAGACAGGCGGTTTCCGTTAAAAATATCAAAAAGGGTGTGGAAGACATCAATGATGTTATCCAGTCTAACTCTGCAGCAGCTGAAGAGACTTCCGCTACCAGCGAGGAGCTTTCCGCATCTGCAACGACTCTGAACGAATTGTTAGAGCATTTCAAACTGCGTGGTTAAGGAATAAATGTATAAAAGGAAACAAGAGGACCATGGTTGCGAGAACAGCCGTGGTTTTTTTGTATCTATGCAGAACCGGGTACAGATCGGAGCTGTACATGTAAGGATCAGTTGACAGGAGGCGGAAGATATATGATCAGTGGGAAATATCTAAGGATGACAGTAAGGTTTGGTATTATGGTGCTGCTGTCAGGATTTACGGCCTGCGGTGTTCAAAAGAATACGGATGAGACCACTTCTGTAGCAGAGGAGCAGAGTAGAGAGACAGTGATCGCAGAGAGTGAAACAGCTGTGACGGAGCAACTGCAGTCACGGGAACAGATTATGGAAGAATCCGTTGGAGATTGTGAGACGATGACATCGGAGGAGCTGGGTGCGCCGCAGTATGAGATGCCTGCAGAGCCAGCACAGAGCCAGCCGGTAGAATACATTGACTTGCAGCAGATCACCCTGGATTCCACATGGGAATATGCAGATCATTCTGAAATAAATACCGGAGCAGCAGTGCTGTACCTAGCGTCGGAGGAATCCGGACGCAAAGGTATCGTCATCGGTGTCAATGCCGGACACGGGACGGCGGGCGGTGCGAAGGTGAAGACGCTGTGCCATCCGGACGGCTCGGCGAAGGTCACCGGGGGCAGCACAGCGGCAGGAGCTACGGAGGCTGCTGCAGTCTCCGGTGGCATGACGTTTCAGGACGGCACACTGGAGCGGGAGGTGACATTACGTATGGCACAGATCCTGCGGGATAAGCTGTTATCTTCCGGTTATGATGTGCTGATGCTCAGGGACAGTGAGGATGTGCAGTTAGACAATGTGGCACGGACTGTGATCTGTAACAATGTCGCCAACTGCCATATTGCACTGCACTGGGACAGCGGAGACGGCAAAAATTACGATAAGGGATGCTTCTACATCTCGGTGCCGGAGGCACTGAAAACCATGGAGCCGGTAGCGTCGCACTGGCAGCAGCACGATACCCTGGGAACGGATCTGGTGGAGGGACTGCGGGAGCAGGGCACCACGATCTATGGGAAAGGAAATATGAGTATTGATCTGACACAGACTTCTTATAGTACGATTCCCTCTGTGGATATGGAACTGGGAAACGCATATTCGGATCACAGTGATGTGGTATTGGAACAATTGGCCACAGGGCTTCTTGCCGGAATCAATACTTACTTTGAACAGTAGGGACTTTGCAAAGAGTGTGAGGTATGCTATAATATTATTTCGGATTCGTCTGCCTCTGCACAGAGGCGGATGGACTTATGAGCGAAATAAAGAATAGAAAATACAAGAAAGGCAGATCCTTTTGGTGGGTCTGAACGGTAAATAAATCATGAAGCTGGGCATCGTAGGCCTTCCCAACGTAGGAAAGAGTACACTTTTCAATTCCCTGACCAAGGCGGGAGCGGAATCCGCTAACTATCCTTTCTGTACCATTGACCCCAACGTGGGTGTGGTAACAGTTCCGGATGACAGATTAAAGGCACTGGGAGAGATGTATCATTCCAAGAAAGTGACCCCTGCTGTGATCGAATTTGTAGATATCGCAGGTCTGGTAAAGGGTGCTTCTAAGGGTGAAGGACTGGGCAACCAGTTCTTAAGCAACATCCGTGAGGTGGATGCCATCGTCCATGTGGTAAGATGCTTCGAGGATACGAATGTCATTCATGTAGACGGCAGTGTAAATCCTTTACGGGATATCGAGACCATTAATTTAGAGCTGATCTTCGCAGATCTGGAAGTATTGGAGAGAAGACTGTCCAAGGTAGTCAAGGCTGCCAGAATGGACAAGACCTATGCCAAGGAGCTGGCACTCTTAGAGCGTATCAAGGAGCATCTGGAGAGCGGTAAGATGGCGAAGAGCCTGGAAGTCACCGATGAGGACGAGCTGGCTCTGTTAAAGGAATACAATCTGCTGACCTACAAGCCTGTGATCTATGCGGCAAATGTATCCGAGGATGATCTGGCAGACGACGGCGCATCCAATGAGATGGTAGCGAAGGTGCGAGAGTTCGCTGCAAGTGAGAACAGCGAAGTATTCGTCATCTGCGCACAGATCGAGGAAGAGATCTCCGAACTGGATGATGATGAGAAGGCAATGTTCCTGGATGATCTGGGATTAACGGAATCCGGCCTGGAGAAGTTGATCAAGGCAAGCTATCATATCTTAGGTCTGATGAGCTTCTTAACCGCAGGAGAGGATGAGACCAGAGCATGGACCATCAAGATCGGTACCAAGGCGCCTCAGGCAGCCGGCAAGATCCACTCTGATTTCGAGAGAGGCTTCATCAAGGCGGAAGTTGTAAATTACAAGGATCTCTTAGAGCAGGGATCCCTGGCAGCTGCCCGTGAGAAAGGCTTGGTCGGCATGGAAGGCAAGGACTATGTCGTGCAGGACGGCGATGTAATTCTGTTTAGATTCAACGTGTAATACTAAGATCCGCAATAGACAGATTAAGAGACTGCTTGCAGTCAGAGTAATCTGTCTATTAGCGGATCAAACATACATGAGCAAGAAAGGATATAAAAAATATGATGAATGCAGGAGATATTGCCTTTCCCCATTTAGGCATTTACCTGGAAAATGTTCCCAGAAGCTTTACCGTATTCGGTTTCGAGATTGCTTTTTACGGTCTGATCATCGGCATCGGTGTACTGGCGGGAATTCTGATGGCAGTGCACCAGGCAAAGGTGAGCGGAGAGAATCCGGATACTATTTGGGATTTCGCTATTTATGCCGTGATCTTTTCCGTGATCGGTGCCAGAATCTATTACGTGGTATTTGCCTGGGATTATTACAAGGACAATCTGTTAAGTATCTTCAATACCCGTAATGGTGGTATGGCGATCTACGGCGGCGTGATCGGAGCTTTCCTGACTCTGTTCATTTACTGCAAGATCAAGAAGATCAGCCCTTTCCGGCTGGGAGATCTGTGTATACCGGGACTGATCTTAGGACAGGTTATCGGCCGCTGGGGCAATTTCATGAACCGTGAAGTATTCGGAGAATATACGGATAATTTCCTGGCTATGCGGCTCCCTATCGAAGCGGTGCGCAGTCGGGATATTTCCGAGAATGTAGCGGCACATATTATTGAGGGAACGAATTATATTCAGGTACACCCCACATTCCTCTATGAGGGTCTGTGGAATCTGATGATTCTGATCATTATGCTGGTATACCGCAAGCACAAAAAGTTCGAGGGAGAGATCTGTCTTTTGTATTTCGGAGGCTATGGCCTCGGCAGATTCTGGATCGAAGGTATCCGGACAGATACCCTGTTTATCCCCGGAACGAGCCTCGCCGTATCCCAGGTATTATCCCTGTGTATGGTGATCTTCGCGGTGGTGACGGACATTGTGGTGCGTATGCACCTGAAAAAACAGCCGAAAGTGGAAAAAAATTAAAAATTTTTAAAAATTTATTAAGAATATCGAAATAAGAGCAAATACATAGATATTGTGTTTACTCTTATTTTTTTACCACATATAGTGGAAAAGAGCGCTCTTGTCATAGGACAGGACGCTTTTTTTGATTCTGCCGTCGAAAAAAGCCACTTGATTTCTCTTGTAAAATCCCTTAATTTAGTATAAAATCATAATAAAAGTGGGAGAAAGTGGAGGCAAGTGCCACAAAGTGGTAGATTTTTAGAAAAATGACCTCCTTTTCGTGGCAGTCCCCTTTTGGATGAATGGTGGTGAGTGCGATGTTTATGAGCGAGTACAACCATACGTTAGATACGAAAGGCAGGTTGATCATTCCGGCGAAATTCCGAGAGACTTTAGGCGAGGAATTTGTAATTTCCAAGGGAATGGATGGCTGCTTATTTGTGTATGCGGGCGATGACTGGAATGCTTTTGAACAGAAGCTGACCTCATTACCTCTGATCAATAAGGAAGCAAGACAATTTGCCCGTTTCTTCTTAGCCGGTGCTGCTACGGTGGAAGTGGACAAGCAGGGAAGAATCCTGTTGCCGACACACTTGCGAGAATTCGCCGGACTGGAAAAAGATGTGGTGTTAGTCGGAGTCGGCAGCCGCGTGGAGATCTGGAGCAAGGATAAGTGGGAGACCATGAACTCGGATGCGGATATGGATGAGATCACCGGCGCCATGGAAGGACTGGGACTGACCATTTAAAAGAAGCAGATTGAAAGAAGCAGGAGAGGATGACCGTCGTGGAATTTAATCATTATTCTGTGATGTTGCATGAGACCATCGAACAACTGAATATCAGACCGGACGGCATCTATGTGGATGGAACCTTAGGAGGAGGCGGACATGCCTATGAGGTGTGCAGCCGCTTACAGAACGGACATTTCTACGGGATCGATCAGGATGACGCGGCGATCGCGGCGGCATCGGAGAGATTACGATGCTTTGGAGATAAAGTGACCGTGATCCGCAACAATTACGTGAATGCGGTGGAGGCACTCAGAGAATACGGAGTCACCGGCGTGGACGGCATCGTGCTGGATCTGGGAGTCTCTTCCTACCAGTTAGATACCGAGGACAGAGGGTTTTCTTACCGGTTTGATGCACCGCTTGACATGCGGATGGACCGCAGGCAGACCCTGACAGCGAGAGATATCGTGAACAATTATTCCGAGATGGAGCTGTATCATATCATCCGGGATTACGGCGAAGATCCCTTTGCGAAAAACATTGCGAAACATATTGTAAAAAACAGGGCGGACAAGCCCATTGAGACTACCTTTGAATTAAATGAGATCATCAGGGCCGCAGTTCCGGCGAAGATGCGGCAGAACGGACATCCCTCCAAGCAGACATTCCAGGCGATCCGCATTGAGTGTAATCAGGAACTGGAAGTACTGAAAAAGGCATTGGACGAATTGATCGATCTGTTGCATCCCGGCGGAAGGTTCTGTATCATCACCTTCCATTCCCTGGAAGACCGGATCGTGAAAAATGCGTTCCGCAGGAATGAAAGCCCCTGTACCTGTCCTCCGGAATTCCCGGTGTGTGTATGCGGTAAGGTCTCCAAGGGAAAGGTGATCACCAGAAAACCGATTCTTCCCGGTGCGGAAGAACTGGAAGCAAACAGCAGGTCCAAGAGCGCAAAACTACGTGTGTTTGAAAAGAAATAAGAATTTTAAATCTTTAATCAGTGAAAGTGGGAATAAAGTATGGCACAGAGAAGAAGTAATACCCCATACATATATGATAATACAGCAAGAGACTTACAGATCCGGAGACAAATGGAAGAGCCCCGGAGACAGCTGTCTCATGAGACGAGAAAAAACAGAGAAAAAGCAAGACATATGAGCATCGGCTATGTGTCTTTTCTGATGGCAGCACTGGTGGCATGTGCATTTTTCCTGGTGAACTATATTCAGATGCAGTCACAGCTGACCACAAAGATCGCAGAAGTATCCAGAATGGAGAGTGAACTGAACGCTCTGAAATTGTCCAATGATGAAGAATACAGCCGTATCACCAGCAGTGTGAA